>LUMP01000120.1_pt1 | contig 18087 bp, 28 predicted proteins | sample 729641 | NCBI WGS metagenome assembly LUMP01 (sample SAMN03860260, study PRJNA289734) | marine metagenome | biome: seawater column; feature: ocean; material: water; isolation source: Red Sea water column Station 12 - depth 47m | place: Saudi Arabia: Red Sea | collected 2011-10-15 | depth 47 m | reverse complement strand
TTTTTAGTATGATTCGTTTTTCACCAGGACGTTTGAAAGGATATTTTTCCTTACCCATGTATTGTTTTGTTAAAAAATCAGCATGTTTGTATTCATAATCAGGCATAATTTCAACAACCTTGCCTCGAATCGAAGTCATATCGAGGGGGTTTTTAGAGTCAACAACAGATACTGCCACTCTAGGATCACGCATGATGTTTCTATGTTTCAATCTACCTTCTGCAGTGTTAATCAATATGTGAGAATCTTCAAAATTTCCCCAAACTGGGGTAACCTGAGGAGACCCATCCGCCATAGTAGTGGCCAAAAATACCAAATTTTTGCCATTTAGGAGAGTTTCAGCCTTAGATTCCACACTAAATTATGATAAATCGAATATTTATGTCTCAAAATTTTGAAAATATCATGAAGTTAGAAATTCCATTTACAGGACATAAGCATGTTTTGTCACTTCATGAAAAAACACTAGAGATTACAAAGGACAAAGAACTCACCCCGCAAGGAGACTGTATCGTAGGCGTAAATTCAGACATTTCTTGTATAGATTTACCTGAAAAAATGAAGAAGAAAATACAGAATTCGAAATCAAAAATTAAATTCACACTCAAAGTTGGCAAGTTTTCCTTTGAAATACACGGTCAAGGTTCAGAAAAGCTCACGCTAAAGCATGTAAGCGACATAGTACTTCGTAAGAGCAAATTCACATGCTCCCGTACTATCGCTATCAATTGCGACAAGGCATCCAGTGACATACCTAGAGACCTGATAAGTCTCCTTCAAGACCCGCAAACCAAGGGCACGATGATTATAGAAGTATTGTAATCAGTGTCTTTTTTCAAAGACTGTTGTTACAGCACGATTTACAATCTCCATCATCAAGTACTGACTATATTCCTGCTTACTTTGAGAGGATTTTGCCTTACCAGTCTTTTTTGAAAGTACGTCTAGAAGTTGTTCAATTTGCTTGGACGTTGACTTTATGACTGTAGAGTATTTTTTCTCAAAGTCTTTCGGGGTTTCATAGTCGAGTAACTTTGTCGATGTACCGTAGTATTTTATCATGGCACCTCGCTTTTCCTCAATTCTCACAACCTCAATCAATTCAGCCTCTTTGAGAATCTCCAGATGATGTCTCGTGGTTGTCAAGGCTTTTTTGAATCCAGATTTTTTTAACTGGGTCGTGATTTGTTCTGCGTTTAGATGTTTTCGATACAGTAGTTGCAGAATTTTTGCTCTAGCGGGGTCCTCGATAGCTCTTGCATGCTCCAGACTTGTTGCAAGTGTACGATTCACCGATATTGGTTTTTCGAGTATTGTTGACATGTAGTATTTGCTGTAGATCTTAGCTAAAAGTTATCCGTATCAAATTTTTTTGTCCAATGATATTATTTTTTTTATGCAACTAAAAATGTAGTAGCCGACTGTATCAATTTGATAATGCTATCATAATAGTTGTAACATATACTATATTCTTCGTAGAGGTATTAAACAAGTTGATACAGTTACAAAAAAATCCGTAGAGGTAAGAAAATCCTCAAAATTTGGCAAAAATCCCAGAAATTGTCAGAAATATGTCAAAACAGGGGGCAAATAGAGAAAATCTGGAATTTTAAAATCGAGTTAAAGAGAACTGCCAGTCGTACGTTCATAGGCTGCAACATAACGTTCAGTCATTTTTTGAATTATTTCAGGAGGGATTGTAGGAGCAGTGGGCTCTTGGCCATTTTTACGTGAATCTTCAAACTGTTTTTGATAGCCATGTTCAGTTAACCAGTCACGAAGAAGTTGTTTGTCAAATGCCTCTTGTATTTTTCCTGGAGAGTATGAGGATTTAGGCCACAATCGATACTCGTCAGGACCTATAGAATCACCAAGTGTTATTTTTCCATCCAATTTACCAAATTCTAGCTTCAAATCAGCAAGAATAAAGCCTGCTTTATCTGCAATTGAAGACATTTTATTGTAAATTTCAATAGATTTTTGAGAAAGCCATTCAAACTCATCTAAAGTAACAAGATTTTGTTTTATTGCATCATCTTTTGTTATAGGTACATCATGTTCGGATTTTGTCGTAGGATCAAATAATGGTTCAAGAAGCTTATCTGCAAGTTCAGTTTTTGTTCCATCGGGTAGGGAAATGTCTCCAGACTTGTATCTATTAACAAGACTTCCATAGAAATATCCTCGAACTACGCACTCGATAGGCAACATTTCCATCTTTTTTACAATTATTTCTGTATCAGAATATGATTTAACAAAATGATTATCAATATCTAATACATCAAACCAAAATTTTGCAAATTTACATAACACTTCGCCTTTTTTTGGGATTTCGTCTTGAAATTTCACATCATATGCAGACACACGATTACTAAAATTAAATAATAAAGTGTCATCGCCCATATCGTAAACGTCTTTTACTTTACCAGAATTAAGAAATTTCATAATAACACCTAAGACCCCATCATACCAGGCATTGCAATAGGTTCACGATAAACCTTGCTAACATAAACACCCTCACTTGATGTGACAATTACATATTGTAATGAATTACCTTGAGGCGGAGAAATGATTTCAGATTGACCCGGTTTTAATGTTCCAAGATAAATTTTATCGCCATCTCCAAAATTAAGTTCGACATTTGTCAACGGCTTAGTTCCAGTATTTTCTAGAGAAACACGTGCCATGATAAACAAGCTTTGTTTTTCTTTTGTAGGATCAACAGATAATGAATATTCATCTTGAGAAATTCCTGTCGGAGTAAAAAATAATACAAATACTATTCCAGCAACAGCGGCACCAATTCCACCAATTACAGGAATTTTACCGACCATTAAAAAACATCAGAAAACTAAGATAATAGATTTTCTTATTCCAGTCTCATCATAGAGCCAAGAATGTTACTTTGCCAGCTTAGATCAATATTCTTGACAGATTTGATTTTTTGAGTTGTGAGCATATCCATGACGTTTGACAGATATGAGTTGGTTCTGCTGAATGATTTTTTGTGGCATGAACAACTACATTGTTTGCCGTCACAGCAGAATTTTGCACACGAAGTACATCTCAATTTCATGGTATCATATTACAAAATCAGTATTTAACCACCCAAGATTGGGGCCGATTCAGCCTACTTGCAGAAGGATGAGAAATCAGCCCCAATCCGGTTGTAAACTACTTGCAAAATCAGTATAAAAGAGTAAAAATCAGCCTTGACGATTCTTTTTTTGTTTTAATTCCTTCTGGCGTTTTGCAAATTCTTTTGCATTATCATGTTCTTTGTCTAATTCTTCAAAGAATTTGTTTGAGAATCCTTTCTTGTCAATAGAGCGTGTTTCTTTACTCATTTTTCAAAGTCCTGTTCTGGAATAATAGACAATGTTGTAGTCGCAGTAACGTTAGGAATATTACGAATTTTTTTGGTGATTACATCTTCAATCTGTGATGAATTGTCACCTTGAATTTTTGTAAAAATGTCATAGTAACCAAATGTACCTTTTGCTTCTTTTACTAAATCAATCTCTAACAATGCTTTGAGTACTTCCATTTCATGAGCAATTTTACATTGAACTAAAACATATGCAGTTTCCATTAGACACTTTTCATCTGTTTCATCTTATTAAAATTTGGGGTTATTCCTAGAGGAGTGTAGTCCCCAGTTGCACAAGTGAAACACATTGAATCTTTTGGAATTCCTACTGCATTTGCAAGATTTTCTGCATCATTGTATCCCAAAAAGTCTGCACCAATGTCATTACGAACTTTTTCAATCATTTCTTTGTCAGTAACATCTTTTCCTCCATCAAATGTTGCAAGCTCTTCTTGAGATGGAAAATCAATTCCAGCATAACACGGGAATCTAATTGGAGGATATGTAACCATCATACTAATTTTTCTTGCACCAGAACGACGTAACGCTTTGATAATTGCTTTAGAACTGGTACCTCTAACTAGACTATCATCAATTACAACAATGTGTTTTCCTTCAATGACTTCACGTATTGGTATAATCCATCTATTGATTTCAACTCTATCGCTTTGATGAGGTTCAATGAAACTACGTAATGGGCCTTTCTTACTATAACGATCTTTTAAAAGTCCTTCATCAAATTGAATTCCCAATTCTTGTGCAAATCCTAGTGCTGCAGGTCTTGCAGAGTCAGGAACAGGTATTACAACATCTGCATCATGTATAGGATATTTTTTTGCAAGGAATTGACCAATGCGTTTTCTTGCAAGATAGATGTTAGTTCCTTCCATTTTACTTGATGGTTGAGCAAAATATGTGAATTCAAAGGAACAATGTGCACGATTCTTATCATCAGAGAACATTTCAGTTTCCATTCCATCTTTGCTAATTTTGATTAATTCGCCAGGTACAACATCACGTACAAGTTTTGCACCAATTGCAGAAATTGCAGAAGATTCAGAAGTCACAATGTGTACGTTGCCATCTTCTTTATGACCCATAACCATAGGACGGAATCCTTTAGGATCTCTTGCAGCAAATACCGCGTCATCATCAGATAGAAATGTGAAACAAAACGAGCCTACCATTTCATTTTTTAAAATTGATAATGCACTTCCAAGTTTACCATTTTCAGTTATAAGAGAAACAAGCCTTTGTGCAGCGACCAATGTATCACTAGCATTTTGAGGCGTGAAGGTGCAACCACCAACCAAGTTAGAAAGTTCTTCGACATTTGAAATTGTTCCATTATGTGCAACACACAAGTCTTTGACTTTCAGCGGTTGTGCACTTTCAAGATCACTTTTTCCAACGGTAGAATACCTCACATGACCAATTGCAGAATGTGATGCATATTCTTCAGTGATTTTTTTAAATTCGTTAGAAGAAGCAGATACGAGTCCAAGACGTTTTAACGGAGCCTTGTTTGGAATTGCCAATCCCCAAGCTTCTTGTCCTCTATGCTGCAATGCACGTAGTGCATCAATAACCATTGGGATGACATTTACATCGCCTTCACTGTAGATTCCAACTACGCCACAGTTTTCTTTAACCATTTTGAATTATCTTCCCCAATGAATTTAGATAATTATTTTCTGCTTTATCAACTATTAGTTCCAAAACAGGGTTAGAATCAGATTCAAAGATAATTTGATCGCTAGTAAACATTCCAAGTTCTGAAAATGAACAATTTTTTTCAGATAAGATGTTTTTTACAGAATCTAATTTGCTTTTTTCTATAACAAGAACATACCTTGAATGACTTTCAGAAAATAGAATTTTTTCAGAAGACAATGTCGATACTTTGTTTAGATTTACATGACAACCAATTTTTCCAAAGATACATAATTCAGATATAGCAATTGCCAAACCGCCTTTTGAACAATCATGTGCAGTTTTGACAAGATTTTCTGAAATTAATGACAAAACAGATTCCATATTCTTCTTTGAATTAGATACATCTACAGAAGGAGCGGTGCCACCAACAAAATTGTGAATATATTCATAATATTCAGAACCGCCGAGTTCATCTTTGGTTTCACCAATCAATAAGATTACATCATTTTCTGAAGGAGGGTTAGGGTGAAGAGGAGAACGGTCAATTAATCCAAGTACGCCTATTAACGGAGTGGGTTTAATTGGACCTTCATTAGTTTCGTTGTAGAAGCTTACTTTACCACCAACACATGGTATGTTTAGAGATTTTGCAAAATCCGTGATTCCTTCAATAGATTCCATGAATGTCCAAAATATTTCAGGATCCTCAGGATTTCCAAATTGCAAATGATCAACCATTCCTATTGGAGTAGCACCAGTACATACAACATTTCTACATGCTTCTTCAAAACAACCAATTGCTCCCTGTCTAGGATTCAGGTAACAATGCTTCGGATTACCATCAATTTTTACAGACAATGATTTTCCGTTATCCAGACGTAATACTGAGCTGTCATATCCAGGTTTAATCACGGTTCTAATTCCAACTTCATGATCATATTGACGATATACCCAATGTTTACTTGCAATATTTGGAGAAGAAAGCAATTTCAGCAATACGTCTGTAAAAGACAGATTGTTTTGTTGCTCAGGAGCCACTGGTAAATTTGAAAGGTATTTTGGTTTTGATTTCTCTCTAGAGATTAGGGGCCCTCGTGCTACAAAGTCAGCAGGAAGTAATGCAATAGTTTCATTTCCATTTTTAACATGCATCATTTTGTCTTCTTTTACTTTACCAATAACTGAGCATTGGATTCTAAATTTGTCACAGATACTGTTAATTTTTGAAAGATTGTCGGGACTTGCAATAACAAGCATTCTTTCTTGGGATTCAGATATCATAATTTCTTCAGGCGCCAAATCAGACTCGCGCAGATGTACATTTTTTACATCTAATTCAATACCTATTCCTAAACTTTCAGCTGTTTCAGATATAGCACAAGATAACCCTCCACCGCCTAAATCTTTCATTGCATTGATGCAGTTTTGATCACGGCATTCCAGAATTGCTTCAATGATTAATTTTTCAATGAAAGGATCCGGAATTTGTACTGCAGAACGGTCTTCGCCTTCTAATGCATCAGATGCAAATTGAGAGCCACCAACGCCGTCACGTCCAGTAGAACCTCCTATGAGAATAACTAAATCACCAATGTTTGCATGGTTTTTAATTAATTTTGATTTTTTTCCAAAACCAACTGCAGCAACATCTACTAGCGCATAATTTTTGTAGCATTCATCAAATTCAACTTCACCACCAATAGTGGGAATGCCAAGACAATTTCCATAATCTGCAATTCCTGCAACTGCATTTTTGAATAACCATCTAGCATGTGAATCAGTTTCTATATTGCCAAATCGTAAGCCGTCAAATAGTGCAATGGGCCTTGTGCCTGCAGATAGAATATCACGAATGACACCGCCAACACCAGTTGCAGCCCCACCAAAGGGTTCTACAGCAGAAGGATGGTTATGACTTTCAATGTGAACAGTTACTACATAACCATCGCCAACATCTAAAACACCGGAATCATATCCTTTCTCTACAATAACATTTGGACCTGTCGTCGGTAACATCTTGAGATGTTGCTTTGAGGACTTGTATGAACAGTGTTCAGACCATTCTGCTGCAAGGATTTGCGATTCAGTAGTAGTTAGTTCTCGTTTAACATTTTTTTCAATGTGTAATTTTTCATGTTCTTGGAAACTCATTTTTTCATACCTACCGTTTCAACAAGAGATTCAAAGATTAGAGAAGAAGGCTTGTGATCAATTTGATTGATTTCTTTTTCAGCTGCACGTTCAGGATGAGGCATCATTCCAACAACATTGCCATCAGAATTACAAACGCCTGCTATTTGAGATACAGAGCCATTAACTTTATTTTCATAAGAAAATACAATTTGATTATTTTTTTCTAGTTGTTCAAGAGTTTGTTCATCAACAAAGTATCTACCTTCACCGTTTGCAATCGGGATTGGGATTTTTTGATTAAGTTCAAGTTTGTTTGTAAAAGGGGTTTTGTTATTTTTTACAATGAGGTTTGTCCACTCACACATGAAATTCAGTGATTCGTTTTTCAATAAAACGCCAGGAAGAAGTCCAGATTCTACAAGAATTTGAAAGCCATTGCATACGCCCAAAACAGGTATTCCCTTTTCAGCTAATTTTTTTACATCAGAGATAATTGGACTATGAGCCGCAATTACACCTGCTCTTAATCTGTCTCCATAAGAGAATCCGCCGGGAAGTACCACTGCGTCAATATTTTCAGGGAGGTTTTTTTCATGCCAAAAGAATTCTGCGTTTAAATCAAATACATCAGTGAGTACGTGATGCATGTCACGATCACAATTACTGCCAGGAAAAACGATAACCCCGACTTTCACAATTTAACATCAAATCCGTGGTATAAATTTGATTTTGTGATGACATGTTTTTATTTTAGAAATTTCCAATTTCTCTTATGGGACAAATCAGAGATATTATGGAAAAAGACGTCATTACGATAGAAAATGACAAGACTGCTCAAGAAGCAGCAGAGATAATTGCTGAAAAAGACATCAGTTTCCTCGTAGTCATTAATGACGGAATTCCACAAGGAGTGTTAAGCGAAAGTGATTTTGTTCGTAAGGTTGCTGCGATGGATAAAAAATCAAGCGAAGTCAAGGTTTCAGACATCATGTCATACAAATTTCGTTCAGTAGATCCAACTACCACAATAGAGGACGCAGTTCAAAAAATGCTAAACAAGAATATACGAAGATTACTGGTTACAGATAACGAAAAATTAGTCGGAGTCATTACACAGACAGACCTTGCAAGTTATCTTAGAGATCAACTTTTGGTCGACGGTACAATAAAGAGTATTAGCAACGATTAGATTTTTTCTACAGTTGCAGTGACTTTACTTACAAGAGGATTGTAAATTCGAAGTTCATCACAAATTTTTAGAACCTCATCTTTTGCAGCATTTTCGTCATTTTCAGTAATTGAGAACTTGAGTATGGTTCCAGAGCGAATTTTTGAAATGTTTTTGTTCTTACCTTTCAAGACAAGATCATTTAGTATGGTATCGCCTTCAGGGTCACTAATTCCAGGTTTGTTTTCAATCACGACGCTAACTTGAAAGTCAGGCATGATGTTTTACAATGAGGGATACAATATAAGCCGTTTTTTTGACAAAAGGGATCATTTTGCATATGGAATTGAATTTATAATGGCAAAAATATTTCGTGGTATGGCAAAATTTCGATATTGGAAGATGACAATTGAGGAGATGGAAAAACTAACTCATGATGAAGATAAAGTTCTCAATTGGGATATAAAATGTACTAGAGAGCCTGAAGAAGAGGCAGTATTTTTCGGAGTATTTCTTTACAAAGCAGGAACGCCACATGACTATGAATCAAAGAAAGGAATTACCTATTTCCACAACAATATCGAGAGAAGTGAATTGCCAAGCATTACAAAATTCCTGAAAAAACGATTTGGCGGAAACGAAGTTGAAAAAGGTGAAAGAATTATTCTCGAGGGTTCTAAAGAAATCTATTCAGGAAAAGAGATTGCCAACTTGGCAAAAGAACTCCAAGAAGAATTTACTGCAAATCCTGTAATTACAATTGAACTACACGATACAACTCAAGAGCAGTTAAAAGAATGGGGCTATCCTGAGGCTAAACTTTTACCAATCCCTACCTAGAATGTTTGAAACATTTTTGTTGAAGATATGCCATCATGGAGATTAGATGTCAGAGCTAAATGAGATAAATGTACACATAGAAGAATTACGAAAAAGAGTAGTTCGCTCAGTCATATCAATACTAGTAATTACAGTATTCATCTTAACTTTCCATGCAACACCTGTAGATGTAATGGGAGTTACACTATACTATCCATATCCAGAGCCTTTGGACAACATTGCAGCACAGTTTACAAATGTAATGAGAGGTGAGCTTGTTCCAGAAGGAGTTCAGCTCATTCAAACAGCACCAGGTCAAGCATTCTTTTCACAAGTCTACATTGCAGCATTAATTGGAATTGTTCTAAGTATACCAATCATAGTAAGAGAGTTCATATCATTTTTGAAACCTGCATTAAAAGAAAGAGAGATTCATGTCGGACGCACAATTACACTTCCAGCAATCGGATTATTCATTACAGGATGTGCATTTTCATATTCAGCGGTAATTCCATTCATTTTAGATTTTCTTTATAGATACGGAGAATCTGCAGGTCTTGTCACGTTTTTGAATATAATGGATTTTGTAACATTTGTTTTACAATTCTTGTTGGCATTTGGCATATCATTTCAACTTCCACTCATAATGTATGCAGTTAGTCTTTCAGGACTAGTAGATGCAAAATTCTGGAGAAGAAATATGAGATATGCAATTATTGCAATTATTGTATTTGGTGCAGTAATTACACCTGATGGTAGTGGGGTCACAATGTGGTTTGTGTCATTACCTATGGTTGCATTATACTTTGCAGGCATGGTTATTGCAGAAAGACAAGAAAGACAGACTATCAAGACTTAAATGAGAAATTAACACTAGATGAATCATGATTGAGAACGTTGCCAATTTCATTCCAGGAGGAAGCGAATGGATAATTGTAATCGTTGCAGCAGGTGTTTTGCTATTCGGAGCAAAAAAGATTCCAGAATTGGCAAAGACATTTGGTAAAGCTAAAGGCGAGTACAAGAAAGGAGAAATTGAAGCAGATAAAGAACTAAAAGAGTTCAAAGAAAGTAAAGATTAGGATTTTTCTATTTCTATAATCATTTTGTCGTATAATTCGGTTAGAGATTCTCCGTATGGATTTTTCTTTGAGAATCGAGAGGATTTTACATCCAGTTCTGCATTAACTGCCAGATGTGTTTTGTCGCCATCAGAAGTAAAAATCTCATTGATGCTACTGCCTTTGATATCGCCACCAACAATGCGCATCTCATGAGTATTAGGTTTAGAGAAAAAATGTTTAGCCATGATTATGAATTCCTTATCGTGAAGTTTGAGATGTTCAGCCACAAGAGAACTTTCATCTCGTACGGATTTAATCAAAATTGATGGGTAAAACTCTGGGAACAATTTTTGGAAGTTTTCAAAATTTGTGATTACTTCGAATGATTTTTCAATATCGGCATTAATTTCACGTTCAAAAGTTATCTTCAACATGAGTTTTCAAAATAAAACTAGTGTAAATTTTTTTGGGCTATTTACTTCCCCATCGAGTAAATAGATCATGTTCAATATCAAATTGATCAAGACATTTTCCAACAATGTGATCAACCATTGCATCTATTGACGTAGGATTTGTGTAAAACTCAGTGACAGGAGGCAAAATTACAACACCGAGTCTAGCCAGTTTTAACATATTTTCCAGATTTATGGCAGTTAGAGGAGTTTCTCTTGCAACTAGAATTAACTTTCTAGCCTCTTTCATAGTAACTCCTGCAGCACGGGCAACTAAAGTTTCATCATAACCATTTGCAATACTTGAAAGTGTTTTCATTGTGCACGGAATTACAATCATTCCATCAGTTTTGTGAGTTCCACTTGAAACATTTGCAGCCATATTTTTTTCATCTGTCACTTCGGTGGCAAGAGATTCAACATATTCTATATCATGTTTAGTTTCCATTGGAACACATTTTTTTGCCCATTCAGACATGACAAGATTTGTCTCAATTCCTTTTTCTTTTAGAACCTCCAATAGACGGATTCCATAAATGACTCCAGTACTTCCAGTGATTCCAACTACAAGTTTCATGTACTTGTTTGATCAAATTTTACAAAATATAACTGAATATGATAATTTACGCGTGGGTTTCATCCAATTCCTCAGATTCTTTTCTTTTGTTTAACCAAACCTTAACACCTGCTGCAACCATGCCGCCAAATAGAATCATTCCAACAAGAACCATTTCAACTTGCATGGTATAACTAGAAAATTACAAGTAGAAAACTCTTCCAAAGAAGCATTTAATTTTACAAGACAAATCAATACAATATGATTAAGAGATCTGAGATGCAAAAGATTGCATCAGAATATACAGATCCAAAAATCGGGGTACTTGGAAGTCATTCAGCACTAGAGATAATGGATGGTGCCAAGGATGAAGATTTTGAGACAATGGTATTTTGTCAAAAAGGCAGAGAAGTGCCATATCAAAGATTCAATAGAATTGCAGATGAAATTAAGATTGTCAAAAAATTCAAGGATATGGCAAGCCCTGCAAATCAAAAAATGATGAGAGATGAAAATACCATCATCGTTCCACATCGCTCGTTAACTGCATATCTTGGATACGACATATTGGAAAACAAGCTAAAGGTTCCAATATTTGGAAATAGGAAGCTGTTTCAAGCTGAAGAGAGAGAAAATAAGAGAAATCAGTATTATTTGTTAAAAAAGGCAGGGGTTAAATTCCCAAAAATATTTGAGAATCCAAAATCCATCAACAAGCCGGCAATCGTAAAAGTCATGGAAAAGGACAGAAAACTAGAACGGGCATTTTTCACAGTTACATCATATGCAGATTACAAAGAGAAGTCAGAAGAGAAGATCAAAAAAGGAATCATAGCAAGAAAGGATTTGGAAAAAGCAAGTATTGAGGAATTGGCAATTGGAACATATCTAAATTTCAACTTCTTTCACACACCAATTTCAGACCAAGTGGACTTTATTGGAATAGAAAGACGCCTTCAGACAAATATTCATGATTACAATGCACTTCCTGCAAAACAACAGTTAGAGATGGACATTCCGTTACAAAATATCGAGGTGGGTCATACGCCAGCAAGCATTAGAGAGTCATTGTTAGAGAAGGTCTTCAAAATGGGAGACAAATTTGTTCGTGCTGTGAAAAAAGAATATGCCCCAGGAATAATTGGACCATTTTCACTACAAAGTGTAATTACAAAAGATTTGGAGATGATTGTCTATGATGTATCATTGAGAGTTCCAGGAAATCCAATTGTTGCAACAACCAGCCCTTACACCAAATATCAGTATGGAACTACATTTGGAATCGGCAGACGTATTGCAATGGAAATTAAACGTGCAGTAGAAGAAGATAGAATCAAAGAGATAGTTACGTAGTCTCTTCTATTGGGCTTTTGAGCATATTACTTCGAACTAAAATTGGAATGTTATAGTAGACTGCAAGAGCCACAGCATCAGAAGCACGATAATTTCGTAGAACAATGTCTTTTTTTCCAGTAAGATAGAGATTTGCCCGTAATGCATCTCCACTTTCATAAATTTTTACCTTGACTAACAAGAGTTCATTTGCTTCACAGATATCTTCCAGCATTTTATAGATGGTCGGAACTGTATCGTGGTCCCCATCTAGAAAACTTGCAATATGCCTTGAGACTTCACCAGAAAATGCACGCATGTGAAATTCCCGTTTATCGTCAGAGTGCAAGATTACAAGACCCTCATTGCCATATGGATCAACAAACCCCAGATTACTTATTGTCACAACCTCATAATCTGGATCTTGAACTTCATTAATTTCCATATTCAAAATAAGTTGCAGATAATATGTTAAAAATATAATGAACCAAGTAAGAGATCCCACATGAAAACACAGACTGCCAAGGGCGGTCAAAATGACAAGAAATTAATCATTTTAGGATTTGTGTCAATTGCAATTTTATTTTTGATCTATTCTAGATTCGAAAGTCAAGACATCACTCCAGATGCAGTACAGTCTATTGAGAGATTAGGAATGGGATTTTATGTGTTATTTACAATTTCAATAGGAATGATTGGGGTAGGTTTACGTAAATTTCAGAAAAGAATTGCAGCTACAGGAAATACTACAGTTCTATCAATGATTTGTAGTAACACGTTAGACAGTAGAGCAAAAAAAACATTTGTTGTGACGTTCATAGTTTATGGGATATTCTTCTCAATGACATCAGGGATTTTGGTATATCAGCCCGAAGTTGTATTTTCGTATCATTATGGGGCAGATGTTCCTTCGGCACACATTACACCATGTTGCGGAGCGCCAGGATACATGCCAAAGTTTGTAGCATATTTGACAGAGCATGTGGGTCTCAATGTAATACCAATTAATCTATTATTGCAAATTGTAGTCTCATATTTGGTCGCATTAAACACTGCTCTTGCAGTAAACGCAATTGCCGTAACCAAAAAGACAGGAGGTCTTGGAAGCATTGGTGCTACAACAGGACTGTTCATTGCATGCCCCACATGCGTGGGCTCATTTTTGTCATTGTTCGTAGGGGCAACAAGTGCAGTTGCGTTTACAATTGCAATAACAGAATTACAAACGCTGTTCATTGCTATTTCAATACCGATTTTGATCTTGACGCCATTTCTCATATCAAGAAGAATAATAAAATCTCAGAACAAACCTAATTAGATTTCACGCTGATTTGAGGGTTGTTGAAAGTTCCAATATCAAACCCATCTCGTCTCAAATATTTCAGAACCAGTTTGTAAACTAACTCATCATGTTCGACTTCTTCAGATAGTTGTTTCCAAGGAAGTATGCCTTTTTCATTTATGATAGGTTTCAGACGAGTATTGATGTCTTCGGCAATTTTTTTGCAATCTTCATAAGAGTTGCCATTTCGATATGAGGTTCCCCGTCCATCACAATATTTCATATAAAATTTTAGAAATGGGAGAATAAATAACTTTGATTAAAAATTCTGTAGTTTTTCGGTAACAATTTTGAATATTGCCTCATTATCTAGGAGTATACAGGGCAAATCATTTTCCTCGCATGCCTGACCACTCTCAGTATCACGAGTAATCAGAACCATACCATTTTCTTTTGCGTAATTAATGACTGAATAATCAGTATGGAGTTTTTTTCCTTCACTTCGTAGTTTTTTTACACTGTAGGCATCATAGCCAAGCTGTATTAGGCGCTCATCCATACCATCATCCATTTCATCAACTAGAATTTTCATTTTAGATTAGCGGTTAATTTTTTTAGTTGGGATATGATTTTGGTTTTATCGTTAATTGAAATTTCAGGTTCTACTGTAACAAACAAAGATTTAGTTTTTGCATACATTACAATTTGAGAGATATTCTCACGTTCTACATTTACAAATCTGACTTTGCCTAATGATTTATCAAATTCCTCTCTCATCTTTCTGCGAATTGTGACATCCTGACAGAATTTTTCCTCATTTTTTGTTTTGAGTAATGAGGGAACTTCATCTCTCATTTCGGTTTTTAGGATTTTTCCATTTTTGTCGATAATTGCGACAAAACGAATTTTTTTGTGAAGTTTACCAATTTTCTGAATTAACATGTCAAGGTCATTGATTTTTGCCATGAGTTTTTGCCAAAAATTATCAAATATAACAGTAGTTAAAAATTCAAAATAAAGAGAAAAAAGGGATTAATAAAAGGCCGCGTTAGCAGTGCCAGATATTTTTTCCACAGTTTTATGATCTGCTATTTCAGCGATGATACCGACATTCATCATTCCAGTAACGACAAGAATGTTCTTGTCCCATCTGTGAACTGCAGCCTGTACATGATACTTTTCAGTAATCTCGTATTTTGGTACATTAATGTCGACACCCTCGTTGAATACTACTTCCAGGTGAACATGTGGCATCATATCTGGGAATTTTCTTTCCAAAGCCATTACATTGAGCAATAGATTTGAGTCGGTTTTTGGGAATAGTTGTGAAACGTCTCCCATGAAGGCATTATACATGCCTTCAAGTTTTTGCCCTCTTTCGTTGTTGTTACCAGATTCTGCCAATTCTTTTCACTCCTTTGTAGTCTTCGTGCATTATGCAACCTCCAATGAATCCAGTGATTGCCCCATAGATTATGTGGAGAATCAAAGCATTGATGTAGATTTTGTCGCTTTCATACAACAAGGTTGCTAGTGCTTTTTGTTGTTCCAAGTCAAATTTGGATACATCGGTGATAATCAATTCTACCTCCATTATTGGAGTCATGACAAACATGTGGATTGGTAAGAATGCTAATGTGAAAACAATTAGCCCTGTCCAAACACCAGTAATTAGTGCTTTTGGAACAGTTACCAGTCTGAAGAACCTCCAAATGTTTGAAGCCAAAAAGTACATGGCTCCAATCAATGCTGCAACTCCCATGTGAGCTATAAAGCCCACTGCAATTGCTGAAGTTTCATCCACACCCATTGTAACACCAATAGTTTTGTAGAATGTTCCTGCCGGTATATCCAACATCTGATCAATTGCAAAGAATGATGAAAAGAGTGCAAATCCGCCCATGAGGCCTGCCCCGATTCCACCTTTTATCAATGCGATCTTTGTTGGAAGTGTTTGTGTTGTGCTCATTAAACTGTTTTTTTCAACTATGATATTTAATGGTTATGCACTAGGATACTACTAGTGCCAAGATTTACCACTATATTCATTATAGTGATAATATTTAGGCACTAGACTCACCATTGGACACTATGGTTTTATACGATAACTCAACTACAAATTTCATGACAGAAGAACAAGAATGGGCAAGTCTCCTGGCAGAAGTTTTTGATAAACTAACTGCAAAGCATGCAGCCATTACATACAAGTTCGACAAGTTAGAACTTAGTGGAATGGTTGACCGCAACGGCAAGAAAGTTTCAACAGGAACAGTTGTACTAACAGGTGGCTTGACTATCACAACAAAAACCTAAACAGGAATGGATATGAAAATGAAAAACAACCTTCCTGCCAATTTTTTACTTTACCTCCGAAGCGGAGATTTAACCATCAGTGATGGAGATGGCACAGCCATCGAATTTACCTCAAAAGGAGATATAAGACGAGTAAACATTATGCGACTTCCTACAAAAATTCCTGGAAAAATGAGCCTACTAAAACAGCTAACCGAAGCAAAACACATAGGCAAAGTCCTAAAAAATGAGAATGTGACGCTTGAGATATTACACAAAGATAAGCTAGTTCTAAAAATGGGCAAAAATGCAAAACCAAAATTATCATCACTAGTTACTTTGAGTAAAGATATTGAAATTGTAGATCTTAAAGAACTTCGTAAACTAGACAAGGAGTAAAAATGAGTCAGAAAGCAAGTTCAAGTAATTTAGAGAAAATGGCAGCATTAAAAGAAAGTGCCAAAATCAGTGATTATTCAATCTTAGTAACAGGGGCTACAGGATTCATTGGAAAAAAACTAACCGAGAGGTTATCCAAAACAGGGTACAAAGTTACCGCGATGTCAAGAACACTACATCAAAATTCAGATAATGTGAAATTTGTGGCAGCTGATGCATTAGAGTTGGACACACTATCTAATGCATTCAAGGGAATAGAAACTGCATTTTACCTTCTACATTCTATGGAAGGGTCCAAAAAAGAATGGGAACAATTTGCAGATAGAGAAAAAGTTCAAGCACAAAATTTTCTAAAAGCTGCTGAAAACGCAGGAGTAAAAAGAATAATCTATCTTGGAGGATTAGTAAACGAAAGTTTAGAATTATCAAAACACATGAGAAGTAGGCACGAAGTTGGCAAAATTTTAGCATCAGGAACCATTCCAGTTACAGAATTAAGAGCATCAGTAATTGTGGGCGCAGAGGGGGGTTCATACGCAATGCTCCGATATCTTGTTGAAAGATTACCACTAATGGTTTGTCCAAGATGGGTAAAATCTACAACACAACCAATTGCAGTCGAAAATGTTGTAGACTATCTAGTCGGAGCTATGAAAAATCCATCAACGGCCGGAAAAATATTTGAGATTGGTGGACCAGATAAAATGACATACGAGCAAATGATGAGATTGTATTCATCAATAATTAATAGAAATTTGAATATCATACAAATTCCATTTTTAACGCCAAGATTATCATCATACTGGATTGATTTGGTTACTCCAGTAAAGGCATCACTTGCAAGACCACTAGTGGATAGTTTAGTTCACGACTCTTATGTAAAAGACAAGTCAGTAGAAGAATTTGTTCCGGTAAATCTCAAACATATGACTGAAGCAATCAAAGAGGCAAGAGAAGAACAAATAGCTTTCAAACCAATTGAAAAAACACCTGAAGAAAAAACATCTTACAAGGTTAATCAAAAATTACTTTTGATTTCACTTTGCGCTATGGCAATAATTGGTTCCACATACTACTGGATGGACGATAGAACTGATGTGTGGGAAATATCATGGTTATTTGGATCATTCATCTGGTATGTTGCAATTATTTTTGCAATTTTATTTGTAAGACAAAAAGCAAGGCTAGGCTATCTTATTGGAGGATTGCTATCATGGGTAACTTTGGCATTTTGGTTATTTGACAATTTTTACGTTGTATTCCAGATGTCGATAATAGGTACAGAACCAAGTATCGATGTAACATTAAGAAATTTCATAGGAGCGGGAATTGCAGGACTGGCAATATTCTCATCACACAACGTATTCCACAAAGTTAGAGTTTACCAGGCAAGAGGAGAATCAGTCAAGGAATCTGCTGGCGCAGAAGTACCAAGCGGTGCTAGACCAGTTTACAATACAGATTACTCATAAATAATCAAATTTTTATTTTTAAAAAAATAGAAAAATTAAGAAAAGTGGTTGGTTATCCCATCTTCGCCCATGGCATTTTGAAGGATTTTTTG
>LUMP01000136.1_pt1 | contig 18089 bp, 10 predicted proteins | sample 729641 | NCBI WGS metagenome assembly LUMP01 (sample SAMN03860260, study PRJNA289734) | marine metagenome | biome: seawater column; feature: ocean; material: water; isolation source: Red Sea water column Station 12 - depth 47m | place: Saudi Arabia: Red Sea | collected 2011-10-15 | depth 47 m | reverse complement strand
GGCTTGGAAATGAAAAACCTTTTTGAGATTCTCGCTTTGCATAAATTTCTAAAAGCTCAGCCGCAACATCATAGAGTGAATCAGCCGCCTTTCTTTTTGCCTTGGTCCATTGTTGACTGCCTAATTTGTGGAGTGGTGCATTATTTGAGCTAACACCCGTATATCTAGATATTAGATTTAAGCTCGTAATTGGAACCATGAGTTTAGATCCATTGGCGTATTCAACAGAGAGAAAATCTTGTTGATTGCCATCAAAGCTTCGACTGATTAGACCCAGATAGCGTCCCACACCGTAGTGCTCATGTACGACAGGATCACCCAGTTGAATTTCAACCAAACTTTTTATAGCTTCATCAAAATCTTTATGCTTTGCGCGACGCCTTCGTTGTTGCTTAACAGCATCCTGTCCAAATAAATTATTTTCAGTAATGATTGCTAAATTTTCAAAAATTACACCTTCGCTTAAGCTTGCACTAGTAATGCTTAGCTTTGAGTCTTGGTCGAGGAAGTCACTCCAGTTTTGACAATCTAAGGCGACTAGTTCATAGGTGGATAACAAATCCTTAAGTACACTTTGCCTTCCTTCTGAAGTGGTTTTTTTGTTTCAGCTTCAATTCTAACGGGAGGAATAATTGAAGATTTAAAGTCTAGAGCATCTTTTTTTTGTGCCTTTGATGTTTGAATTTGTATCTGGCTTTTTTTATTAAGGGCATTAAAAAAATCATTTTTATTCAAGAAGACTTTGTTAACTGGAAGAGGAAGCCTCTCTAGTGAGCTATTACAATAATCAAAACGCTCTACTAATTCTTCGCTTTGACTATCAATAGATTCTCTAAGGCCTTTATGGTATGCAATTAATGAATTATCCGGAATATAGTCAAACAAAGTATTTGTTGCTTGAAAAAATAATGGCAAGTAGAATTCAATTCCTCCTGGGTAGCGTCCCTCGCTCACCTCTGTAAATATAAAGCCATCAGAGCTGCCAAATTCAGCAATGTAATTTTCTTTAAAGGTATCAATACTGATTTTGTCAGTTGCAAACTCTCTTGCAGGTAGAAGCTGAATTTCATCAACAATATCAATCGATCTTTGCGAGGATGGTTCAAAGGATCTAATTGAATCAATTTCATTATCAAAAAAATCAATTCTATATGGGGTTTTTGCACCCATTGGATACATATCAATCAGTGCACCTTTTAATGAAAATTCACCTTGTTCCATCACAGTGGTCACTCTTCGGTATCCAATTCTAATGAGCTTTGCGATAAATGAGTCAATTTCAAGATTCTGGTTGTTTTTAAGACTTAAGCTATATTTTTCTATAAAGTCCCTTGGGCATATTCTTTGAGATAGAGCTTCAATAGTAGTCACAACTATGCCGGAATCCATCGAGGATAATTTTGCAAGCGTATTAAGTCTTGAAGAAACAATATCAGGGTGAGGTGAAAAGTGATCAAACGCTAAAACTTCCCAACTAGCAAAACTGAGAATTTCAATTGATTTATTAAAAAAAGCAAGTGATTTGATGATTTCATCGTGATGTTTAATATCTCTTGCAATATATAAAACTATCCCTTGGTTAGATTCTACATGTTCTATAAGTGCAAGTGCTTCCGCAGGGCCGAATAAAGAACCCCAATAGTTTTTTTTATAGTCCGAAGTGCTTGATATAGACTCTGCAGGATAAACGATGCTCATAGAACGTGAACATTTTCATTTGCGAGCATTTCTATTAATTTAATCGTGGGAAGCCCAATAAGACTGTCTGGGTCATTACCATCCATTTGACTCAATAATGCAATTCCTAAGCCCTCTGACTTAAAGCTACCAGCACAGCCAAGGACATCCTCCTTAGATAAATAGTTCAAGATTTGATTATCTGTGAGTGACTTAAATGAAACTTTGAAGTGTTCAACATGAGTCTGAGTATTGAGAGTTTTGGTATTCATCAAAACTAAGCCAGTAAGAAAATTTAAAGTTTTCCCAGAGCTTTCCTTGAGTTGTTGGAATGCATTTTCATGACTTCCAGGTTTGGTTAGTATCTCATCGCCCTCATTGTCTCCAGAATTAAGAGTCGCAACCTGGTCTGAAGCGATAATTAAACCAGAGTGAGTTTTTGATACAGCTATAGCCTTCTCTTTGGATAGACGAGAAACTAAATCAATCGGGGATTCGTTTACTTTTCTTGCTTCATTGATCTCTGGAGCGACCACTTCAAAGGAGAGCCCTAGCTTATTAAGAATAGCCTTTCTGAACGGTGAAGATGAGGCGAGAATGAGTGACACTTCGAGATTAAAAATTGTAAAATAAACTAACATTTTACTTCAATCAGGCAAAATTAATGCGCTTATCAATAGTAGTGGCAATGGACGACAACCGCCTGATTGGCAGCAAAAATCAACTTCCATGGCATCTTCCAGCAGACTTGGCTTACTTCAAAAAACTGACTACGGGTAAGTCCATATTAATGGGGAGAAAAACTTATGACTCTATCGGGAGGCCACTTCCAAACCGAAGAAATATAGTAATAACGCGTAATTCAAATATTTCAATACCTGGATGTGAGGTTGTTTCGAGTATAGATGATGCTCTTGAACTAACAAAAGATGATCTTGAAGTGATGGTGATTGGCGGTGCATCTCTATGTGAGCAACTCCTTCCCAAAGTCAACAGACTTTACATCACAAAAATTGACGGTGAGTTTGAGGGGGACGTTTTTTTTCCAAAATATGATGATTTTGATTGGCGCGAGGTAAGTTGTGAATCTCATTCAAAAGACAATTCGAATGCCTATTCCTACAAATTTATTGTCTTAGATAGAGTCCAATGAAAAGGCTCATTTCATTAACTGTTTTGATTGTATTCTTATCCGGCTGTGTCTTTACTAAGGTCGTCACAGTACCTATGAGGGTAACTGGTGCTGTCGTCTCTGTGATACCAGTTGTTGGTGATGGCGTGAATAATGTTCTGGACACCAGCGCCGATGTAATCGACGCGATTCCTATTTAGACTGCCTTAAGGTTTTTCTTGTCTCTAGCAGCTAGAACTTCCTTCAATGCTTTTGGCATAACCTTTATGAAGTGCATAATTTCTTCATCCCAGTTATCAAGTATCTTGCCAGCTATTTTTGAACCTGTATATCTGAAATGATTGGTTGTAAGTTCATGCAACTCAGAAAGTGATTCCTTATCCATTGGATCAAAGTCAATCATCGCAGAGTTAGCTCTGGCTTTGAGCGTTTGATTTGGGTTATAAACATAAGCTATACCGCCACTCATGCCAGCCCCAAAGTTTCTTCCAACTTCACCAAGAATTACTGCTCTTCCACCGGTCATATACTCACATCCGTGATCGCCAATTCCTTCAACAACAGCAATAAGACCTGAGTTTCGAACACAGAAGCGTTCAGCCACTTGGCCTGAGAGGTAAAGTTCACCGCCTGTTGCACCATAGCCACAAACATTTCCAGCAATGATTTCATTTTCAGAGGAGTAAGTTGAATCTTTTGGTGGATAAACAATGACGCGACCACCTGAAAGACCCTTGCCTACATAATCATTGGCATCCCCCTCGACAGACATCGTAATCCCTTGAGCGAGGAAAGCTCCAAAAGATTGACCTGCAGAACCATTAAAATTGATTTGAATAGAGCCGTCTTTAAGATTATTGCCGTTCCTTGATTTGACTGCATATGAGGATAACATCGCACCCACAGCTCTATCAACATTAGAAATACTAGAATCAAATTGAACTGGTGTATTATTTTCAATAGCGTCCTTAGACTGTTCTATTAAAACAAGATCGAGCTGCTCATCTAGTTGATGATCTTGCTTGATGCTTTGAAAAGTTCCCGCGTCTCTGTAGAGGTTTTCAGCAGGAGTAAGAATTGAGCTTAAGTCAATAGAGTCCTGTTTCCAGTGATCAATCGCTTTATTCATTTCAAGCATATCAACTCTTCCAACCATATCGGTTAATTTAGAAAAGCCAAGTTCAGCCATAATATTTCTTAATTCTTCAGCAACCATAAACAAGTAATTAACGACATGTTCAGGCTTTCCAGTGAATTTTTTACGTAATACTTTGTCTTGAGTAGCAATTCCAACAGGACAAGTATTCAAGTGACATTTACGCATCATGATGCAGCCAAGGGTAATCAATGGGGCGGTAGAAAAACCAAATTCTTCAGCACCCAGTAGGGCTGCTATTGCTACATCTCGTCCAGTCTTGAGCTGCCCATCTGTTTGAATTACAACTCTTGATCGAAGGTCGTTCATGACTAGAGTTTGGTGCGTTTCAGCAACACCTAATTCCCATGGCAAGCCTGCATGTTTTATTGAAGTCAAAGGGGAGGCTCCAGTTCCACCGTCATGTCCGGCAATCACAATATGATCAGATTTTGCCTTAGTAACTCCAGCTGCAACAGTGCCAACACCAACTTCTGATACAAGCTTAACGCTGATACGAGCATCTGGATTAGATCGCTTGAGATCAAAAATGAGCTGAGAGAGATCTTCAATAGAATATATATCGTGATGAGGTGGAGGACTAATGAGACCCACTCCAGCTGTAGAGCATCGAATTTTTGCAATGCCCTCATCAACTTTCCCGCCTGGAAGCTCACCACCTTCGCCCGGCTTTGCACCTTGCGATACTTTTATTTGGAGTTCATCGGCATTGTTGAGATAGTCGATAGTTACCCCAAATCGGCCCGATGCAACCTGCTTAATGGCGCTTCTTCTAGAGTCGCCATTAGCATCCGGAGTCCAGCGATTTGGGTCTTCACCACCCTCGCCAGTGTTTGACTTACCACCTATACGATTCATAGCTATCGCTAACGATTCATGAGATTCAGCAGAGATTGAACCAAAACTCATGGCACCAGTGACAAATCTTTTTACTATTTCTTTAGCAGGCTCAACTTGATCTATGTCGATTGGATTTCCATCTTTGAATGACATCAGACCTCGAAGCGTACAATTTCTTGTGCCTTCTTCGTTAGATTTTTTTGAAAACTCCCAATACGCACTTTGATCATTGCCTCTTGCAGCTTGCTGCAAAGACGTAATTGTTTGGGGCTCCCACATATGTTTCTCGCCGCCACTTCTCCAGTGATAGTGACCTAAATTATCGAGTGATTTTGATAAAAATGCTTTTTTATGTTGTTCTTCAGACTCTTGCTGAATGACATCAAAGCCAACACCGCTGATTCGACTTGCCGTTTCAAAAAAGCACTTATTCATAACCTCTTCTGAAAGGCCAACAGCCTCAAAAATTTGAGCACCTTTGTATGATGCGAGAGTAGAAATACCCATTTTTGCCATAACCTTGAGCATGCCTTTAGCAATACCTTTTCGATAGGCTTTAACAACCTCATTATCGTCTTCAAGTTTAATCAACTTATCCCTTCTCGCTTGCCATAACGCTTCAAACGCTAGATATGGATTTACTGCATCAGCACCAAATCCAGTCAATAGACAAAAATGATGTACCTCTCTGGCCTCCCCAGTTTCAACTATGATTCCTACTTGGGTGCGCTTGTGCTGAGCTACTAAATGCCTATGAACCGCAGCAGATGCAAGGAGTGAACTGACAGCATTTCGATTAGCATCTATATTTCTGTCTGACAAAATGACAAGACTATGACCATCTTTGATAGCCTGAGTGCTTTGTTCACATATTGAGTCTAGCATGTCACTTAAATTATGATTGCCATTAGTCTCATAAGTGATATCTATGGTCTTGCTTGTCCAGCCTCTATGATTACATTGATTAAGCGCTGCCATTTCCTCATTGGTTAGAATAGGATGATCAACAACGAGTCGATGCGCATTTTCCTCTTTATTTCTCAACAAGTTTCCTTCGGGTCCAATCGAGCAGCTTAATGACATGACTACTTCTTCTCTGATTGAATCGATTGCAGGGTTTGTAACCTGGGCAAAGAGCTGCTTAAAATAATCATAGATGATCCTTGACTGATCAGATAAGCAAGCTAGTGCTGAGTCATTTCCCATTGAGCCAACGGGATCTCTTAGTTCGCTGACAAGAGGGAGCAACATAAATTGAAGAGTTTCAGTGCTGTAACCAAACGCTTTAAGTCGGCTAATTAGAGTTTCAGGATAGAAGCCTTTGGAGTCTCCATCCGATCTTAAGTCATTGAGTGAAATCTTTTGATGATTAAGCCAGTCTTGGTATGGATTTTTAGTGGCAAAGCTATTTTTTATTTCATTATCATCAACTAGCTGGCCTTTGTTAAAGTCAACAAGAAACATTTTTCCGGGTCTGAGTCTTCCTTTAGTCTTTACATTGTTTGAAGCCACATCAACAACACCCACTTCAGAGGCCATGATTACTCGATCATCATGAGTTAAATAATATCGAGATGGCCTTAAACCATTTCTATCAAGAACAGCTCCAATATAACGGCCATCTGTAAACGCAATTGATGCTGGACCATCCCAAGGCTCCATCACATTTGAAAAGTACTCATAAAAAGCTTTTTTCTCAGCGCTCATTTCGGTATCGTTCTGCCAAGCTTCTGGAACCATCATTAATACAGCCTCTTGAAGAGACCTTCCATTCATTAGCAAAAACTCTAAAACATTATCAAAGCTTCCTGAGTCAGATACTTCGGTTTCAATGACAGGGAGAGTCTTTGACAAGTTATCACCAAAGATGTCACTTTCAAGTACACCTTCGCGCGCCCTCATCCAGTTGTAGTTTCCTTGGCGAGTGTTAATTTCACCATTGTGAGCCATAAATCTGCATGGCTGTGCCCTATCCCAAGAAGGAAAAGTGTTTGTAGAAAAGCGAGAGTGCACCATCGCTAAATAGGTGCTAAATTTCTTGTTACTTAGGTCGGTATAAAAGTCCAATAATTGAGAGCCCATTAGCATCCCTTTGTAAATAATCACTCTAGTCGATAGACTACAAATATAGAACATCAGTGCTTGCGAAATAGATTCATCTGTTCGGATTATTTTGGAAATATTTTTGCGGATTACATAAAGAACAGCCTCAAAAGCATCCTGATCCAAATTGGCAGAATTTTCAATAATGAGCTGCATAATTTGAGGTTGAGATTGACGAGCTGTTTCACCCACGTTCGCTAACTTTGAGTCTACAGGAACATTCCTCCAGCCAATTAATGACTGACCTTCATCTTTGATTACTTTTTCAACCAAGTTGATGCAATGATCTCTTTCTTTTTGGTCTTGTGGTAAAAAAACATTACCGACGCCATAATTACCCGGCATAACACTGGCGCCAAAGAGCCTTTTGACTTCATCAGTGAAAAATTCGTGAGGGATATCGGTCAGTATTCCAGCGCCATCTCCAGTATTTGCCTCACAACCACATGCACCACGATGATCCATTCTGGATAACATCTCTAATGCATCCTGCGTAATTTGATGAGATGAGTTACTTTTCAGGTTGGCTATAAATCCAACTCCACAATTTTCTTTCTCATTATTTGGGTGGTATAGCCCACGCGCTTTTGGCAAATGTAATTGCTTTTTTTTCATATATGTTGAGTCTAAAACGAATACCGAAGAACCGTCTATAATACCTTATTTTTTAACTAAATTAAACCCCAAATTATCCCATATCTATTGTTATGAAAGGGATTTTAAGGTAGAATTATTTTCATTTTTGTAGTCATATGTTAGCAATAATTTCACCTTCAAAAACTCAAGATTTTTCTCAATGCGATATTGATATTTTTTCTCAAACTAGACAAATTGAGAGTTCAAATGAGTTAATTGGGATTCTCAAAAATAAAAGCAAATCTCAAATTGCGAAGCTGATGTCAATAAGTGAAAAATTATCAGAGTTGAATTTTGATCGTTTCCAGAATTTTCATTTGCCCTTTACGCTTAAAAACGCTAAGCAAGCAATTCTTGCTTTTAAGGGTGACGTTTATAATGGTATTAATGCCCCTGAACTATCTCATGAAGATTTGGAATTTGCTCAAGGAAAGGTTAGAATGCTTTCTGGTCTTTATGGAGTTATAAGGCCTCTCGATTTGATACAACCCTACCGTCTGGAGATGGGAACAAAGCTCAGTAATGAAAAGGGAAGTGACCTCTATGATTACTGGGGATCGGATATAAGTAGCGTTTTAAATGAAGATGAATCGGATTTAATTGTGAATCTTGCATCCAACGAGTACTCTAAAGCGATTGATAAAAAAACGCTTAATGCCGATATTTTAGATATTGTTTTTAAAGAAAAGAAAGGCGATACCTACAAGGTGATTGGAATTTATGCAAAAAGAGCTAGGGGCCTAATGGTGAATTACATTATTAGAAACAGGTTAGATAAACCTGAAGACTTGAAAGATTTCACTGATGAAGGGTATCGCTTTGATAAGAGTCTATCAAGTGACTCGTCTTGGGTTTTTTTGCGTGGCTAAAAGCCCATATTATTTTCATCACTATAAGAATCCAATAAAATTATCTTACTGGTATTATTTGGCTCGGATAAATTCAATTTCGCTATTCCATGATTAAAGTCTACACCTCGCATTCATGTTTTTACTGCACCAGAGCCAAGAACTATTTGGATAATCTTGATATTGAATATGAAACTTTAAATATTCAAGAAGATAGTAATGCACGTGATTTCTTTATTAAATCTGGATTTAGAACAGTCCCTCAGATCTTCGTCAATGACACACTATTATGTTCAGGCGGATCTGATGGCTTGGTTAAGATGAGCAAAAAGGATATCCAAGATAAATTTCTTGAGATAACAGGGGCGCCACTTTAAATTCTTCTAATCCCTGCAATACCTTGAGCGCCAATACTCAAAGATTGATTCATAGAGTTTTTATCCATTCCTCCAAGCAGATAAATGGGTATTTTGCTTTGATTAATAATCTCTGATGCCTTATTCCATCCAAGGACTTCAGTATTGGGATGAGAGAGGGTTTTCGTAATTGGCGAGAGGCTGATATAATCCATTGACATTTTTTCAGCATGCCTTACTTCTTTGAGGTTATGGGCCGAAGCCCCAATAAGCTTTTCCTCAGATATCTCATTTGATGAAAAGTTTAAGAGCTCTTTTGTTGTAAGATGCCACCCATCACAAGGCTCATCATATGTCATATGAGGCATATTTAATATAAGCTTTACATGATTTGATTGGCATAGTTTATTTAACTTGCCTATGTAGTGTTTATCGAGTTGAGTCTTACTCCTAAGCTGTATCATTTTTGTACCATTTGCAATATGCTGACTGCATTGATCAAAAATAGATTCAGAGTCATGATCATCTGGAGTTATCCAATAACTTTTTGGTAGGGAGATTCTCTTAATAATTTTCCACATTGTCGGTAAAAGCCTGAAGTTTTCAAAGCTATTAAGACTACACCAAGTAAATTCTTGTCCTTCCTTGCCAATCGGTGTCCCAGAATACTCCTCGATTAAATAAACTGATAGATTAACCACCTTATCTGGGTATTGCTGCCTGATTGATTGAGTCAAACTATACTTTTTAACTGTAATTCCTGTTTCTTCAAACAACTCTCGCTTGAGCGCCTCATGAGGCACTTCATCGGCTTCGACTTTTCCACCAGGAAGCTCCCAAAAGCCGGGCATAAATTGATTTTTTTTGCGCTTAGCAATAAATACATCTTTTGAATCATTGCGAATTATCCCAACTACTACTTGAACCATATTCTTTTTTTAGGCGAGTCTTTATTCAACATATTTTATAGATATCTTTCTAATATCATTGCAATGATAAGACCAAGGTAAAATGAGTATTTTAATGTTTGAGATAAGAAAGTGAGTCTACAGGAAAAAATTAATTCACTTTATCCCTTTAAGGGTAGTCTAGATGAAAATCTAATCGGAATAGAAAAAGAGGGTTTGCGTGTTGCTAAAGATGGCAGTATCGCCCAAACTCCTCATCCAAAAAATTTTGGTTCAGCGTTAACCCATCCAGAAATAACAACTGACTTCAGTGAGGCATTAGTTGAAATAGTGACTCGTCCAACTAAAGGGGCAGCCGAGGTGATAGAAGAGTTATCCAAAATTAATCATTATGTTTATCATCACCTGCCTAATAGTGAACGATTCTGGCCAGCCAGTATGCCCTGTATCTTGAGGGGCAAAACTAATATTCCAATAGCTTATTATGGCGAGTCTAATCTTGGAAAAATGAAGACAGTGTATCGTCGCGGCCTTGCCAATCGATATGGAAGCGTAATGCAGGCTATAGCGGGCATACACTTTAATTATTCTTTTTCATTGGAGTTTTGGGATTCTTACCAAAAAACCATCGCCCCTAATAGTAAAGTTGATGCCAAGAGATTTGTCAGTCGCCACTACATGGGCCTAACAAGAAATGTTTTGAGATATGGCTGGCTGATTACTTATTTATTTGGTGCCTCTGCAACTGTCTGTAAATCTTTTATGCAAGATTATCATGATCATAACCTGGAAGAATTTGACGATAATACATTGTATCTCCCATATGCAACATCTCTCAGGATGGGCGATATCGGCTATCAAAATACTCAGGAAGATAAAAAAGGTGTAAAAGCAAACTACAATAGTTTGCGTCAGTATATATTTAGTTTGAGGGCTGCAATGCAAAGCAGTTGCGAGGATTTTGTAAACATTGGTACTAAAAAAGATGGAGAGTATCTTCAGCTTAATACTAATATTCTTCAGATTGCCAATGAGTACTACTCCTCAGTCAGGCCTAAACCGATAATCAATGGAAATGACAGGCCCTTAGGCGCACTTTTAAATGGGGGTGTTGGTTATATTGAATTAAGATCGCTCGATGTGAACCCTTTGATTAAGGATGGAATAGATGAACAACAAGTTCGTTTTCTAGAGGCATTCATGCTGTATTGTTTGTTAGAGGATTCTCCAGCTGTATCTTCAATAGAGATAAATGAAATAGATATCAATGCTAACTTAGTTGCCCATAGAGGAAGAGAGCCTGGGCTCAAATTGAAGCATAAAGGTGGCGAGTTATTATTAAAAAATTGGGGTGAAGTGATTCTCAATAAAATTAATATTTGCTCAGCTCTTCTAAGTGATGAGCATCAACAGTCAGTTAATGAAATCTCTAGCAGGATTAATGATCCAGACTTGACACCATCTGCTCAGATGCTCAATGAGATGAAGCATGAAGAAAAAGGTTTTTTTGAATATACAGACCAGTTCAGCCATAAATATCAAAAGCTTTATAAAGGTATGAAGATAAATGATGGTTACTTTTCAGAGCTTGATAAGCTCAGAATACTTTCTGTTGAAAAACAAAAGGAGATAGAGTCTGGTGACGAGATAAGTTTTGATCAATTTTTAGAAGAATATTTTTCAGGTGACAAATAAGGTAGAGACAATTTGCGCTATTGCCTCAGCAATTGGGCAGAGTGGCATAGGTATAGTTAGGGTCTCGGGACCTCTTGCCAAGTCTATTTCTAAGAAGATTCTTCAGGCAGACTTAAAGCCAAGATATGCATACTATGGCGATTTTTATGATCAGAATAATGTTATTGACAAAGGCGTAGCTTTATTTTTCCCAGGCCCAAACTCCTACACAGGGGAAGATGTTGTCGAATTTCAAGGACATGGAGGCACAAGTGTTTTAAGAAAGATTCTCGAGATAACTATGTCTTTAGGTGTTCGCCATGCTGAACCTGGAGAGTTTAGCAAGAGGGCGTTTTTGAATGGAAAAATAGATTTAATTCAGGCCGAGGCTATTCAGGATTTAATTCAATCAAACTCAGAGGAATCCGCACTCAGTGCAGTTAGATCACTAACTGGCGAGTTCTCAATAAAAATAAACCAAGTGCTGTCTGAATTAATCTCCTTGAGAGTATTTATTGAGGCTACTATAGATTTTTCTGATGAGGAAATTGATTTTATAGAGTCTCATGAGGTATCGAATAAACTTCACACTCTCAAGGAGTCACTATTAGATATTCAACAAACTGCTACTCAAGGCGCTATTCTGAGAGATGGAATTCATGTTGCAATTGCTGGTAAGCCAAATGCTGGGAAGTCAAGTTTACTTAATAAGTTAACCAAGGAGTCTAGCGCGATAGTGACCGATATTGCTGGAACCACAAGAGACGTCCTAAAAGAAACTATTCATATTGACGGGATGCCTATTCATATCATTGATACAGCAGGACTGCATGATAGTGATGATGTTGTTGAGCAAGAAGGAATTAGAAGGGCACATAATGAAATCAATAATGCTGATATTATTTTGCTTGTATTTGACTCTAGGGATTCAAAAGCAAATCTTTCTATTCTCCCTGATTCAGTTAAAAATAAACCGAAAATATTAGTCAGAAATAAAATTGATCTGGCTGGAAATAAGTCTTCTGTTAAAAAAGTAGGTAATATCACAGAAATTTCTATCTCAGCAAAAAATGGAGATGGGATTGATACAGTTCGAGAGTCTCTCTCCGAGTTTGCAGGACTCAATTCAGGTATTGAGGGCGTTTTTGTGGCCAGAAAAAGACATCTTGATGCTATAGAGGAAACGCTTGAATTTATCAATAGTGCCTCAAGCCAACTCAATTCAGGTTCTAGCGAATTAGTTGCGGAAGACCTTCGTCAGGCAGGTATGAAGCTTGGGCAAATCACAGGTGAATTTTCATCGGATGATCTTTTAGGAGAAATCTTCTCTTCTTTTTGTATTGGTAAATAGAGTACAATTGAAGGTTTCGAGAGAAAAAAATAGGAATTCTACGAGCTCATTGCTTCTCTCTATATTGTTGATTTAAAACACTAATTTATTTAAGAACTCTTTCAGGTTTTTAGTGCTTTAAACTTTATTTAATAAAAATTAGCAATATAGCTTGACGATAGGATTTGAGCATGTATAATTTCCCGCTTTCACCGCACAAATCAATCTTTTTTTGAGCGGTAGTTCTTTAACAATTTATCAAGCAACTTGTGTGGGCACTCGTGCAAGAAATTGTGCAGTGCACATAAAAAACAAAAGCAGATAAGCTTTTAAAAAAATTGAACTATTGGTTACTAAATGCCATGTGTTCTAAAAAGTCAAAGATTGAACTGAAGAGTTTGATCCTGGCTCAGATTGAACGCTGGCGGTATGCTTAACACATGCAAGTCGAACGGAAACGATACTAGCTTGCTAGTAGGCGTCGAGTGGCGGACGGGTGAGTAACGCGTAGGAATCTGCCTGATAGTGGGGGATAGCCCGGAGAAATTCGGATTAATACCGCATAATCTATTCGTAGTAAAGTGGGGGACTTTCGAGCCTCACGCTATCAGATGAGCCTGCGTAAGATTAGCTTGTTGGTAGGGTAAAAGCCTACCAAGGCGACGATCTTTAGCTGGTCTGAGAGGATGATCAGCCACATCGGGACTGAGACACGGCCCGAACTCCTACGGGAGGCAGCAGTGGGGAATATTGGACAATGGGGGCAACCCTGATCCAGCAATACCGCGTGTGTGAAGAAGGCCTGAGGGTTGTAAAGCACTTTCAATTGTGAAGAAAAGTTAACGGTTAATACCCGTTAACCTTGACGTTAACTTTAGAAGAAGCACCGGCTAACTCCGTGCCAGCAGCCGCGGTAATACGGAGGGTGCAAGCGTTAATCGGAATTACTGGGCGTAAAGCGTGCGTAGGCGGTTTATTAAGTCAGATGTGAAAGCCCCGGGCTTAACCTGGGAACTGCATTTGAAACTGGTAAACTAGAGTATGGTAGAGGAAAGTGGAATTTCTGGTGTAGCGGTGAAATGCGTAGATATCAGAAGGAACATCAATGGCGAAGGCAGCTTTCTGGACCAATACTGACGCTGAGGTACGAAAGCGTGGGTAGCAAACAGGATTAGATACCCTGGTAGTCCACGCCGTAAACGATGATAACTAGCCGTTGGGGGGATTTACCCTTTAGTGGCGAAGCTAACGCGTTAAGTTATCCGCCTGGGGAGTACGGCCGCAAGGTTAAAACTCAAAGGAATTGACGGGGACCCGCACAAGCGGTGGAGCATGTGGTTTAATTCGATGCAACGCGAAGAACCTTACCTGGTCTTGACATCCTGCGAACTTTCTAGAAATAGATTGGTGCCTTCGGGAACGCAGTGACAGGTGCTGCATGGCTGTCGTCAGCTCGTGTCGTGAGATGTTGGGTTAAGTCCCGTAACGAGCGCAACCCCTATCCTTATTTGCCAGCACATTATGGTGGGAACTATAAGGAGACTGCCGGTGATAAACCGGAGGAAGGCGGGGACGACGTCAAGTCATCATGGCCCTTACGACCAGGGCTACACACGTGCTACAATGGGATGGACAAAGAGTCGCGAAGCCGCGAGGTGTAGCTAATCTCACAAACCTTCTCGTAGTCCGGATTGGAGTCTGCAACTCGACTCCATGAAGTCGGAATCGCTAGTAATCGTAGATCAGAATGCTACGGTGAATACGTTCCCGGGTCTTGTACACACCGCCCGTCATACCATGGGAGTGGGTTGCACCAGAAGTGGCTAGTCTAACTTAGTGAGGACGGTCACCACGGTGTGATTCATGACTGGGGTAAAGTCGTAACAAGGTAGCCCTACCGGAAGGTGGGGCTGGATCACCTCCTTAAGAAAAGCATGAGTGTTCACACAAGTTGTTTGATAGAAATAAAGTAAAAGAGAAAAAAGACCAATAACCCAAAGTCAAGTTACTTGATATTAAGGGTCTGTAGCTCAGTTGGTTAGAGCGCACCCCTGATAAGGGTGAGGTCGGTGGTTCAAATCCACCCAGACCCACCATTTTCTGGGTTATTGTTTTACTTGGGGCTATAGCTCAGCTGGGAGAGCGTCTGGTTTGCATCCAGAAGGTCAGCAGTTCGATCCTGCTTAGCTCCACCATTTTCTCTTGTAAAAGCTTAAATAAGATTTAGTTTTTAAGTTTTATTTAAGTTTTTATACTCTTTCTAGTTTTTACTGGATTGGGAGCTCTTTAACAATTTGGATATGAAGTAAAGTTTGTTAAATACAATACAACGTAAGGTGTATTGCATTGACACAACAATTTCAAAAAATATGGATTCTCATTGATAGATTAATTTCTATCTTTGAAAATTGAATTTACTAATTGTATCGAAAGATATAACTAGTGACTTCACAAGGTGAAATACGAAATCATATACCCAGATGTTTTGGGGTTATATGGTCAAGTGAATAAGTGCATACGACGGATGCCTTGGCAGTAGAAGGCGATGAAGGACGTGATAATCTGCGATAAGCTTCGGTTAGCTGATAATAAGCTCTTACCCGGAGATCTCCGAATGGGAAAACCCAGTGATCATAAGATCATTATCCTTAACTGAATACATAGGTTAAGGAGGCAAACCTAGGGAACTGAAACATCTAAGTACCTAGAGGAAAAGAAATCAACCGAGATTCCCTTAGTAGCGGCGAGCGAACGGGGACCAGCCCTTAAGCAATTTTTTGATTAGTAGAATGTTCTGGAAAGTTCAACGACACAGGGTGATAGTCCCGTATACGAAAATCTTTTAATTGTGAAATCGAGTAAGGCGGCGCACGTGAAACGCTGTTTGAAAATGGGGGGACCACCCTCCAAGGCTAAATACTCTCTACTGACCGATAGTGAACAAGTACCGTGAGGGAAAGGCGAAAAGAACCCCGGGAGGGGAGTGAAATAGAACCTGAAATCGTATGCATACAAGCAGTGGGAGCAGACTTGTTCTGTGACTGCGTACCTTTTGTATAATGGGTCAGCGACTTACTTCTCAGTAGCAAGGTTAACCATTAGGGGAGCCGTAGGGAAACCGAGTCTTAAATGGGCGTTTAGTTGCTGGGAGTAGACCCGAAACCGGGTGATCTATCCATGGCCAGGGTGAAGGTTAGGTAAAACTAACTGGAGGCCCGAACCCACTTATGTTGAAAAATGAGGGGATGAGCTGTGGATAGGGGTGAAAGGCCAAACAAACCCGGAGATAGCTGGTTCTCTCCGAAATCTATTTAGGTAGAGCGTCATGTATTACTTCTGGGGGTAGAGCACTGTTATGGCTAGCGGGTCGTCAAGACTTAGTAAACCATTGCAAACTCCGAATACCAGAAAGTATGAGCATGGCAGACACACTGCGGGTGCTAACGTCCGTAGTGGAAAGGGAAACAACCCAGACCGTCAGCTAAGGTCCCAAAGTTATAGTTAAGTGGGAAACGATGTGAAAAGGCATAGACAGCCAGGAGGTTGGCTTAGAAGCAGCCATTCCTTTAAAGAGTGCGTAATAGCTCACTGGTCGAGTCGGTTTGCGCGGAAGATTTAACGGGGCTAAACTATACACCGAAGCTGCGGATCGCAATTTATTGCGATGGTAGGAGAGCGTTCTGTAAGCCGTTGAAGGTGAACTGCGAGGTTTGCTGGAGGTATCAGAAGTGCGAATGCTGACATGAGTAACGATAAAGGGGGTGAAAAACCCCCTCGCCAGAAGTCCAAGGTTTCCTACGCAACGTTAATCGGCGTAGGGTTAGTCGGCCCCTAAGGCGAGGCAGAAATGCGTAGTCGATGGGAAACGGGTTAATATTCCCGTACTTCATATAACTGCGATGGGAAGACGGAGAAGGTTAGCTCAGCAAGGCGATGGTTGTCCTTGTTCAAGCGTGTAGAAATGGTTCTTAGGAAAATCCGGGAACCTCTATTTCAAGGCGTGATAACGATCCCTCTTTTGGGAGAAGTGAGTGATACCATGCTTCCAGGAAAATCCTCTAAGCTTCAGGTTATATGAAACCGTACCCCAAACCGACACAGGTGGACGAGATGAGAATTCTAAGGCGCTTGAGAGAACTCGGGTGAAGGAACTAGGCAAAATGACACCGTAACTTCGGGAGAAGGTGTACTCTTGTTATGTGAAATCACTCGCTGATAGAGCAGAAAAGAGTTGAAAATACCAGGTGGCTGCGACTGTTTATTAAAAACACAGCACTCTGCAAACACGTAAGTGGACGTATAGGGTGTGACTCCTGCCCGGTGCTTGAAGGTTAATTGATGAGGTTAGCGCTTGCGCGAAGCTTTTGATCGAAGCCCAAGTAAACGGCGGCCGTAACTATAACGGTCCTAAGGTAGCGAAATTCCTTGTCGGGTAAGTTCCGACCTGCACGAATGGAGTAACGACGGCCACACTGTCTCCACCCGAGACTCAGTGAAATTGAAATTGCTGTTAAGATGCAGTATACCCGCGGCCAGACGGAAAGACCCCGTGCACCTTTACTACAGCTTTGCATTGAACTCTGATCCTACTTGTGTAGGATAGGTGGGAGGCTTTGAAGCTTTAACGCTAGTTAGAGTGGAGCCATCCTTGAAATACCACCCTGGTATGGTTGGGGTTCTAACCTAGGTCCGTAATCCGGATCGGGAACAATGCATGGTGGGTAGTTTGACTGGGGCGGTCTCCTCCCAAAGAGTAACGGAGGAGCGCAAAGGTATCCTCAGCACGGTCGGACATCGTGCAATGAGCGCAAAGGTAAAAGGATGCTTGACTGCGAGACTGACACGTCGAGCAGGTAGGAAACTAGGTCTTAGTTCCTGGGGCTGAAGCAGGTCCCAAGGGTATGGCTGTTCGCCATTTAAAGTGGTACGCGAGCTGGGTTTAGAACGTCGTGAGACAGTTCGGTCCCTATCTACCGTGGGCGTTGGAGACTTGAGGGAAGCTGTTCTTAGTACGAGAGGACCGGAATGGACACACCTCTGGTGTTTCGGTTGTGACGCCAGTCGCATTGCCGAGTAGCTATGTGTGGAAAGGATAACCGCTGAAAGCATCTAAGCGGGAAGCCCCTCCCAAGATTAGGTCTCCCTGATTATTTAATAATCCTAAAGATCCCTCGAAGACTACGAGGTTGATAGGCTAGGTGTGGAAGTGCAGCAATGTATGAAGCTAACTAGTACTAATTGATCGTGAGGCTTGACCATATAACACCCAAGATATTTGGAGATGTTGTTGTGTCAACAGGCAATATGCCTTATAAACTTTACTTTATCCATTTTGTTATACCTCTGGTATAAAAACTTTTTAATTCATTTGAGTTAGGTTTCGACTTAGTTCAAGTAAGCAGTTTGCTTAGTGATAATAGCAAGTGTGA
>LUMP01000387.1_pt1 | contig 18170 bp, 16 predicted proteins | sample 729641 | NCBI WGS metagenome assembly LUMP01 (sample SAMN03860260, study PRJNA289734) | marine metagenome | biome: seawater column; feature: ocean; material: water; isolation source: Red Sea water column Station 12 - depth 47m | place: Saudi Arabia: Red Sea | collected 2011-10-15 | depth 47 m | reverse complement strand
CCAGATGAAGCCATACCAAGACCAGCCATCCAGTGACTACCATCTGCTGCACCAAAACCAGCAGTATAATACCACCAACTAAAATCGTCCGCATCTCCATTAGCATTATTTGTTAAAAATGCATGAACATCCCTTCTACCATCTGCCCAACCATATGGGTTAGTTTCAAAACCTTCTTCCCATAGAGTATCTTGAACTGCTGTTGCCCAAATTAAATTAGTTTTTGCAACTGAATCTGAGGCACTACCATCGTTTACTTGAAGACTTACATTGTATTTACCAGATGCTGTATAGGTGTGAGTAGGAGATTGTTCAGTACTTGTATTTCCATCACCAAAATCCCAATTCCAGCTTGATACATTTCCTGTAGATCTATCATTAAATGTTACTGTTAAAGGAAATACACCAGATGTTTTATCAGGGGTAAATGCAGCATTAAGTGGAGCAGTAGATGTAAAACCAGATGAATAAAAAATACCTCTTCCGTGAGTACCAGCAGCCATTGCTCCATCTGCAGATCTTCTTTTTAGCATATCAACCCTTACATTTGCTAAACCATCATTAGAAGGATTCCATGTAGGGTTGTCTACAGAAATATCATCAGAAGTCCATGTTCCTAAGTCTGTAGCAACAATGACCTGATTATAATTATCTTTATTATAAAGTGCTCCTCTTACAGGTATATCAGGTAAATCACCTTCAACATTTCTCCAGCCATTACTTCCACCTCCAGAATATGTTTCAAAAACAGATTCTGCTCCATAGTTTGAAACTGTTACTAGAATTTGTTCATCACTTGCACCAATATCTATTGAAGAAATATAACCAGATATATTTGAGCCGCTAATATCTTCAGCAGAAAAACTTGCAGTAGAAGCTTTAACTATTTTAAATACTCTTCCTGCTTGTGTTCCAACATACATTACATCATCTGTATAAGGAGAGGCTACAAAGAATGTAGATTGAGAGCCTAGGTTTATAGACATTGTACTTGTCGTTGCTAATTGTTCATAATTTGTTAACCTTAAAATAGTACTTCCATCAACATTTGCATAAATAGTTTTAGTTCCATCATCAATCCCTGTTGGATTAATTAAGGTACCAGTATCAGCACCATTCACTGTATAATCAGAATATAGTGACCAACTATTTCCACCATTTGTGGATCTATAAATCGTATTATAATTTGAACCTAAGAATTGATAATTAGGATCTTGTTGATCGATATGTGCGAATCCACCATCTCCTCCAGTAAGAAATGTTCCATTAGAAAGAGTGGTTCCATCTACTTTCCAAGATCCATTGTCTTGAGTACCTCCTAAAACATACTTACTTCCAGCGTTTGGATGAAGTGCAACACTGTAAAACTGACTTACGTTATACCCTTCATTTCTGTTAGGAATTTGAAGTCCAGCATTTGAAGAATAGTAGACCCCACCATCATTTGAAAAAATTACTTTATTTCCATCAATAAATTGAACATTGTGTTGATCAACATGCATATTAGATGTTCCAGATCCTCCACCACTTAATTGAGTCCAAGAAGAACCACCATCTGAAGATTTAAACATGTCTATTTCACCAGCATATAAAACTTGAGGATTAGTTGGATCTACAGCAAAACTCATACTATATCCAGCTTGTCCATTTGCATCTCCTAACGGATTACCATTAGCATCTACAGGAACAGTTAATTCAGACCAAGTTGCTCCTCCATCAGTGGACTTCGCAATCCATTGAGCAACATTTTCGGCATTATTTGAAATTAAAGCATAAATATAATTTGGATCGGAATCAGCAACGTCTATTAATACTCGATTAGGAGTACCTAATCCTCCAGATCTCCAGTTAGATTGTGTCCATGTAGAACCATCATCTGAATAGTAAATTTCTCCACCACCTGACCAAAATGAATTCATTCTGGTACCAATCCAAATTCTACCGTTTGAATCTATATCTATACTTCCAACTTCTTTATATCCAGTAGTTTCTTGTTCAGTAAAAGTTCTATTCCAAGTAGCTCCGCCATCTGTAGATTTCCAAAGACCGGTATTATCTCTTCCAACATAGGTGCCTTCAAATTCATTTCCACCTACACCTATATATATAGCACTAGTACCAGATTCATTTTTTACTAATATATCATTAATAAATGCGAAATTTTCAGTTGAAGATAAATGACTCCATGTAGCGCCACCATCCGTTGTTTTCCATAAACCTAACCCTCTAGAAACTCCAGGGCTGTACCAATTTGAACCATCTGAAGTGTAATTACCCATTCTTTCTCCAGTACCAACATACATAATATTTGTATCATTTGGATCATAGGTTATTGAGGAAACAGCTAAACTGGCCCAGGTTGCGTCTACAAGATTCCATTCAACAGTTTCTGAAGTAATACTGTTGTTATACCAAAGACCACCAGATACTCCTGCAGCCCAAAGTTTCCCACCATTATTTGGATCGAGCATTAATGCTCTGGTTCTTCCTCCAATATTGTTTGGACCTCTTTCTTCCCAGTCGACTTCAGTAAGTCTTCTTGTGTATTCATAACTATTTCTTTTTCTTTCAACTTCTTGTATACCGTCCAATAATTTTTCTTTTGGAATTCTTTTGGTAGATAAATCATATGTCATTAGATACTCTTTTAAGCCTCTTAAATCAGGTCTTTGATCTTTTCTGGTGGATGCTTTCATTTCCTCATAATTGAAATTCTCTCCAATTAATGAATTTATGTATTTTTCTTCCTGCACTCTTTTATGCTCGGAATACCAATTATTTAAAGGCTGGTAAGCCATGAATACAATTAAAATAGGAAGTAATATGTAAGTAATTTTTTTCATTTTTTTATTCATTAATTAATATTGATGCCCCCACTACATCATTTACAGTAATATTTCCACCATCAACATCTAACATTATGTTGTTTGAAGTATCTGAACCAAAATCAACACTAGTATCTGTAGAACCATTAAGTGTGAAATTCACAGTAGCAATCACCCCATCTCCATCATTTGATGGTAAGTCACTTGATAGGGAAGATGTATAAAAAATTAATCTATTAATACCAGGATTGCTTGTAACAACAAGTAGTGGATCTGTATCACCTTTCAAAAAATCTCCAGCAGTAACACTATCATAAGTCATTAAACTATTATCATAAAATAAAGTAACTTGTGCAGCTGCCATACCAGAAACCCCAAGAACCTTCACATCGATTGGTACTGATGATCCGGAAGTTGTTTCGATATATTTTGGATCAAGTACTATAGCAGGAGTTTGAACGTCATCAACAGTAATATATCCAGTAAGTGCTTTTGTATCAGTTCCACCATCACCAACAACAGATAAAGTAACATCGTACGTACCAGCTGTGGTATAAGTATGAACAGGATTTTCTTCAGTGCTAGTGTTACCATCGCCAAAATCCCACAATGAAGTATTAAATCTTAAAGAGCTATTTGAAAATTCAACTCTTAAATCTTTCTTTCCAGAAGTCGGATCTCCAGTAAATAGAGCAGCAGGAGGAGTTGCATTGACAGTAACATAATTAGTTCTTGTGAGCACATCAGTTCCACCTGGACCAGTAGCGGTCAACGATACCGTATATGTCCCGGCTTCTGTGTAAGTATATTGTACCAACACTCCAGATGCATCTAAAACTCCATCACCATTAAAATCCCAATCATGTGTAGTTGCATTGGTTGATGTTGAAGTAAAGTTCACAGCAAGTGGAGCTCCACCACTTAATGGGGTTGCTGAAAAGCTTGCTACTGGCGGATCATTACTTGGGCCTGTGCCACCCGAGTCATCTCCACCACCTCCACCGCCTCCGCAGTTAATTAGGAACAATAATAAAAAAAGCGATAGTGATTTTTTAAACATTAGACAATGTACAATAGAAAGAGATTTGGTATCAATACTAAAATGAACTTAGCAGAAAAATTATCAAATTTGTGATATTTTCACACTTCTTGATGATAAGTAATCAAAAAGAAAATTAATACAAGACGCATTAGCACCGACAACTTCAGGAGGGGAAACACCTTTTTTTGACCAAAGGTTGTTTAGTAGCATGTTTACAGTTGCAGTAGCTGTATAGCCAGTTGTTCTGGCCATTGATGAAGATTTTGAAAGCATATCCATTTCATCATAAAGATGATAATGGATATTTTGTTCATTTCCATAAATATTAATATCTAATACTGTGAATTCTGGTTCATGATTTTCTAGTTTCCATTCCGTAAATAATTTTTCAACAGTCTGGTCAAAATTATTTTTATCAAATAAATTTCTATCAATCATGGATTGCATTAATGAAGCATGTCCAGGGTATCTTAAAGTTTTTTCTTTCATATTTGGTATGTGTGACATTGTAGTTAATAATGAACGAAGACCGTCGGTATTGAATGCTTCTAACATTCCAACATCATCAATTTTTAGCTCTTCGATATCTGATAGTGCAGGTTTTATTTTCACTTTAGAATCAATCATCATTCTTGCAGGTCGAGTATATTCTTCAATGACATCTATGGGTGAAAATGGAGCTTTATAATTATATGGAGGTGATGGATTTTTTGGTAAGCCTCCTACCATATAATCAAAGGAATTCACTTTAATTTTTTCATTCCAATATCCAAGTAAAAAATTTGGTATACCTGGAGCTACACCTGCATCTACAACGGCACAAACATCATTTTCTATTGCTAAATCGTTTAGCAAAAGAACATTTTCTGGAGAAAAAGATATATCAACCACATTTTTTCCACACTCTATAATTAAACGTAAAGCTTCAAATCCTAAAAATCCTGGAACAGCCAAAAGCACGATATCAGCATCAGCTATCCATGTGCGAAAATTTTCTTTATCTAGAATATCTATGTTTTGTATATGTATTGATTGGTCTTCATTTTTGATTTCATTTAAAAGATCTAAATTGGTGTCACCAAGATGAAGTTCATGATTTTTGGACAAATCAAGTGCCATTGTTTTTCCTACAAGACCAGCACCTACTTGGAAAATTTTTTTCATTGAAAGTTGCGGGATAGACGGGACTCGAACCCGCGACCTCCGGCTTGACAGGCCGGCGTTCTAACCAACTGAACTACTACCCCAAATTATTTTCTGCTTAACAAAGCCATTGGAATTATAACCAAATAGCCAGCTAATAAAAGTAGTGGAGAAATAACTAAGCTTTGAAAACTATCTACTTCTCCTGAATACATTATCAAATAACCCACAATTATAACGAAAACTCCAACACCAAACAAAACATAATTTTTTCTTTTGTATGGCCATGAAAACTGTAAAGTTTTTTTATTTTTGCTTTCCATATTTGGAAAGTTAGTTGCGATAATTGTTGTTTGCAAAAATATTATTACATCCATTGATTTGAAATAAGAAATAAGGTAATTTCTAGCCCTCAGATGAAAGAAATAAATACTACCTTATCTATAGCAATAACAATACTTATTATTTTTGTTACAAGTATACTTTCAGTAAATAATCGTGAAGTAAATTCATCTGTCATAACTATTGAAAAAGGTATGTCATTAAATTCAGTTTCTAATTTATTATTGGAAAATGAAATTATAGTAAATCAAAATATATTTAAGCTAAAAGTTATCACCAGAGGCTTGGCATCAAAAATCCCAACCGGTAGATTTTTAATTGATGGAAAGATATCAGACGCTTTATTAATTGATCTCATTTTTAATAAAGGTCCTATAAAATTAAAACTAACAATACCGGAAGGTTCACAATCAAAAAATCTCTTCAAAGATATTAATACATTACTGAATACAGATTATGATTTTAATAAATATTTTAATTCCACTGAGATTTTAGAACAATATAAAGTTGATGCTTCATCGCTTGAAGGCTATCTTTATCCAGATACATATTATTTATATCATGATTCATCTCCTGAAGAAATTATAGATATTTTGTTGTCAGAATTTTGGAAAAAATTTGATGAAAGTTTACAAGATAGAGCGAATCAATTAGGATTTTCGGTACATGAAGTTGTAACTTTGGCGTCGATTATTGAAGGAGAAGCGATGCTTGATAGTGAGCGAAGTACAATTTCTTCAGTATATCATAATAGATTAAAAATTAATATGAAACTACAAGCCGACCCAACGATACAATATATAATACCAGGTCCTCCAAAAACATTATCTAATAGAGATTTAAGAATTAAGTCTGACTACAATACGTATCAGAATTATGGGTTGCCTCCTGGGCCAATAAACAACCCAGGCATTGCATCAATTAAAGCAGCATTATATCCAGAAGATACCAATTTCTTATTTTTTGTTGCACAAGGAGATGGGTCGCATGCATTTACAACGAATGAAAAAGATCATGAAGAGGCAAAAAGGATTTATAAAATTAACAAAAGAAAGAATAGATGAAGTTACAAGATTTAAATACTCAACAACTAAAAGCAGTCCAAACAGTAAATAAACCTGTTCTAGTTTTTGCAGGAGCAGGAAGTGGAAAAACAAGAGTACTTACTTATAAAGTTTGGCATTTAATCAAAGAAAAGCTTTTTAAACCAGAAGAAATATTAGCATTAACCTTCACCAACAAAGCCGCTGCAGAAATGAAATTAAGAATTCAAGAAAGCATATCTTGTGACGGAGTAAATGTTGGAACATTTCATTCAATAGGTGCTCGCATGTTAAGAATGCATATCTCAACATTGGATGAAGGATATAATTCTAGTTTTACTATTTACGATACTTCCGATCAAAAATTTGTTATTAAAGAGGTTGTTGAAAATTTGAATCTTTCTGAATTTAAAGAGCTCAACGTTGGTTTCTTGAAAGTTCAAATTGATAAGTTTAAAAATGATAATCTTTCAATTAAAGATGTAGAATCCAAAGCTCAAACATTTGAGGATGAAAAAATTGTTGAGGTATATAAGGCATATTGTGAAAAATTAAAGTCAAATAATGCACTAGATTTTAATGATTTAATTCTGCTTCCAATTCGATTGTTAAAAGAAAATGCTAAAATTTTAAATTTTTATCAAAGCACATGGAAATATGTATTAGTTGATGAATTTCAAGATACCAATTCACCACAATTTGAAATTGTATCTTTGCTAGCTGGAAAACATCAAAATATTACAGTAGTTGGCGATGATGACCAATCCATTTATGGTTGGAGAGGAGCTAATATTGATAATATTCTTACCAACTTTCAGGATACATTCTCCAAAAACATTGAGATTAAGCTTGAAAAAAATTATAGATCAACTCAACGTATTCTTGATGGAGCTTGGTCTGTTGTTTCTAATAATAAAAATAGAGCTGAAAAAAAGTTAGAAGCAACAAGAGGAAAAGGAGAAAAGATTTCACTGATTTCAACTGGAAGTGATGAAGAAGAATCAAATGCTATATGCGATGCAATTAAGTCTGAAATAAAACTTAATAAAAGCACTTTTAAAGATTTTGCAGTTCTATACAGAACCAATGCACAGTCAAGATCTATTGAACAAGCAATGGTAAAAGAAGGAATCCCATATAATATTGTAGGTGGGACCAAATTCTATGACAGGAAAGAGATTAAAGATGTGTTAGCATATTTAACTTTGGTGGCAAATAGTAATGATGATGTAGCTCTTAGGCGTATCATTAATTTTCCTGTAAGAGGCATCGGAGAAAAATCAATAAAAATGTTTGTTGAGTTAGCATCCAAAAAGAAAATTTCACTTTTTGATAGTCTTGAATTTTGTAGAGATTTGAAATTAAGAGGAAAGCAACAAGATTCAATTGAAAGTTTTCATACATCAATCAAGAAATTTAGCAGTTTGCTAGAAACTCTTGACCCTAAAGAGTTATTAAGAACTTTATTAGAAGAGTTTAATATTGAAAATTATTATAAAAATAATCCTGTTGAACAAGATCGATATGATAATATTCAAGAGCTTAAAGCGTCTGTCGATAAATTTTCTGATCAAGTTGGTGGAAATTTAAGAGACTTTCTCCAAGAAATTTCACTGTTTACAGATATTGATGAATGGGATGATAAAGATAATTCTATTACACTGATGACCGTACATGCAGCAAAAGGTCTTGAATTTCCAACCGTATTTATCGCTGGACTTGAACAAGGACTTTTTCCGCTAGTTAGAATTGATGATGGACCCGATCAAATGGAAGAAGAAAGAAGATTGTTTTATGTTGCGGTGACAAGAGCTATGGATCAGGTATACCTTTTAAATGCAAAATACAGAAGAAGATTTGGAGCTATGAATACCACATCATTTGTTCAATCAGATTTTTTAAATGAAATTGATGAAGATGTTATAAAAGTTAAATCTTATAAATCAGTTTATACTCGAAGAATTGTTGGTACTGGAGAACAGAAAAAAATTCAAATTTCAAGAACAGTTACAGAGTTTGATGACTTTAAAATTGGAGATCAAGTTCAACATAATCTCTTTGGAATAGGCACCATTCTTGTTTTGAGTGGTTCAGGTGAAAATCAAAAAGTTGGTGTTGAATTTGATGGCGGTTTAAGAAAAAAATTAATTGTTAAGTACGCTCGTTTAAAAAAAATAGATTAAAAAATCAATTTAGTGTAATTTGATGTATGCAGAATTTAATACCATGTAGATTTCATATAGAAGTTGAAGCCGTCCTCAAAAGCGAAGGGTTGAGAGCTACTAAACAAAGGCTTGACATTTGGGATGAGCTTTGTTCTACAGATAGTCATCGTGATATTGAAACCATTCTTAGCGATCTCAAAAAAAAGAAAATTAATGTTTCAAGAGCCACATTATATAGAACAATTGATGTGTTTGTAAAACATAATCTTTTAAAGAAAATAACTTTAGATAGCGGAAAATTTCTTTATGAATCATATTGTCTGCGAAGATTGCGGAGAAATATTTGAATTTTATGACAATAAAATTCCCTCAATCGAAAAGAAAATTGCTGATGACTTAAATATGAGCCTTACAAAACGTGTACATCAATTATCTGGTACTTGCAAAGATAGCAATTGTGCACATTCAAAAAATTAATAAGATGAAATCCATTCTTATTTCAAATATGGTTGCTGATATGAAGCTCCAAGGATTCTATTTATGTTTAGAAAAAAAATCACTGAAGAAAAAAGACGGTTCAACCTATTTAAATTTACTTTTGCAAGATAAGTCGGGTTTAATTAGAGCAAGAATATGGGATAATGTTCAAAAACTTTCTAAAAAGTTTAATAATGGAGATCCCGTAGCTGTAAAAGGTGTAACATATCAATATGGAGAAAATGTATTAATCAAAATTGATAATATTTCTCGTGCTAATGAGAAAAAATATAAAAAATATGGATTCGAAGCATCTGACTTGATTCCAACTTCTAAAAAAAATCCAAGTGAACTATGGAAAGAATTGTCTAAAGAAGTAAACTTAATTTCAAAGAACCATTTGAAAAAAGTCACAAAAAATATCTTAAGAGACCATAAGGAAAAGTTTAAAGTTTATCCTGCTAGCATCTCATATCATTACAATTATCAAAATGGTTTAATTGAGCAAACAGTATCACTTTTAAAAATTGCAAAGCAAGTTGGTTCACATTATAATATTGATATAGATTTATTAATATCCGGAGTATGCCTTCATCAGATTGGTAAGCTTTATTCAATTAATCTTGGTTCTTCAATATCTAAATCGAATCATAAATCTTTAGTTGGAAATGCTATCCTTTCAAGAGATATTGTTAATAAATATATTTCTGAAGTTAAAAATTTTCCAGAAGATGATAAGCTTAGTTTAGAACATTTAATTTTATCGTATCAAGGAAGAAAAGAGTGGCAAAGCCCTGTAGAGCCTCAAACGCTTGAAGCAATATTATTACATTCTATCAATTTTATAGATTCTAGAATTAATTTTATGAGAAGAGATGAATCATAAAAAAATTTGTGTTTTATTTTCTTTTCTAGCTTCGATTGTTTTTACACAAGAAAGTATTCCTTTTGATATCTCTAAACAATTTGCAGTCCCTTTGGAAAACAATCAGCTTATTTGGAATTCTGATATATCATTTAACAATTTGTTGATTGATAGATCTACTAGGAATTTTAAAACTAAATTTGAGAAATTAAACTTCGAAGCACTTCCAAAAGATTCATCTTATGTGAAAAGTAAATTCATTTATGAATTTGGTGATTATGGATATGATAAATTGAGCGTTGGATTAAAAAAACACTCTCCTAATGAAACATTTCAATTTTCAGGATCAAAGAAAAGTTATTTTGGTCAGTATTCAGAATTTTCAAATGCAGAAAATCCTCCATTAAGTTTATTTTATCAATTTGATTATTCAAAAAAATTTGATAAAAATAAACTGTACTCTTCTGTTGGATACTTTAGGGAAGAATCACAATTTAACTTTAACTCTATTGAGCTGGACTCGTCTTTAAATAGTGAATTTTCCGATTTTTTATCTCTAACTATTGGAAATAATTTTATTAAAAATGATTACAATTTTGATTTACAATTAAATCACGTAAGTAAATTTGAATCCTTACTTCTAAATGAATATGCTATTAATAACAAATATGATTTAGAAAGAAATAGATTAAAAGCTTCAATTCAAAAAAATAACTTCTTAGCTCTAAATGTTATTCTAAATAATAGTTATTATTTTGATGAAAGATCTTCAAATGGATTTTCTTTGAATGCTTTAACCCTCACTACACAAATTAATAACTTTCCAACGACTAAAGGAAGTTCCTATCCAGTTGGTGAAATTGTTTATGGCATTGATTTAATTGAAGACAGTGTCAAGCCAAATATCTACTATAAAAATATATTTGGAAATCTTGATGTAGTTTTTAAAACAAGAAATCAGCATTCAATGGTTCTTTTTGATGTATATGATTTTTCTGGTGAAGGAAGATTTAGTGGTAATAAAGTTGAAGAATGGAAGAACTTATCACTTACATATTATTTTAATACCAAAATAGATTTTTCAGCTTCATTAAAGTATGTTGAGGCAGATAATGTTATTGTACCTATTGAGTTGGGAGAGGTCTTCATTCCAGAATCTGATAGATATGAGTTTATTGATGAAAATATGATGTCTTTGCAATCAAACTTTAAAATTCCATTAAAATATGGATCATTAAATCTTAATCATTCTTATAATTTTTATGATAGCTTAATAAGTTCAAATAGAAAGCATATTCTCAGACTTGATTATTTATATAATTTATCATTTGTCAAAAATAACTTAGGGATTAATGGAAAGCTGAGCTTAGAATACATGTCAAAAAATAATTCTGATATGAGTTTTAATTACTTTAAAAATATGCCAGAAAGAAGAAATAACATAGATTCTGATGATTATATTAATATTTCTTTAAATGCTGATATTTCAATATCTGATGTAATACTTACCGTTAGACTTCAAAATGCATTGGATAAGTTCAGCACAGACGAAAACTACTCATTAAGAAATCATGAATATTTTAACCCAATGAGTAGCCTATTAACATTTGGTGTTATTTGGGAATTTGACGATTAGATTTTATACTCTAAAGTAAAGTTTGCACTTCTTCCTGGTTCAGGATATCCAATTGTAGAGATGTATTCCTTATCTAACAGGTTATCTATAGTCAAATTAGCCAAAACTATATTCTTGCTATTTCCAATTGCTATTTTTTTCGAAAATCCAAAACTTAATAGTCCATAAGATTTATCATTTACTTGATCTGCCCAATCAGATCCATATTGTAAAATTCTATCTCCTGTTAATTTATAATTTAACGAAAACTTAGTAGAGCTATTTTGTTTAAAAATAAGTAGCAAGCTTGCTGAAGAATCAGGCACATAAAGTAATTTTTTATCCATATCCTTATCTAAAGAGTCATAAAGATTATATGTTAGTTGCATTTGCACCCTTAAAAACTCTTTCAAGTATTGTAAATTATATGATGTTCTTTCAGCTGAGGATACGTTAATTGGAACGTATTTAAAAGATTCATTGGGTTGCCATACTATCAAATCTCTATAGTCTTTAAATGAGGCAGTTAACTTTATTTTACCTAATGAAGATTGATTAGAAATTGAAAAGGCCAAAACAAATCATTCATTGTTGGAAATTGAAATGAAGAACCTACATCTAAATTAAAATCAAAAGAACTATTCGAATTGTCAAATTGGTTCAAGGCTTCAAATCCTAAGTTAAATGTAGATTTTTTATTTTCTTCTCTTGAATCAAATCGTACTGATGGAGATAATTTATAGTCTTTTTCAATGTTCACATAATTACCAGATAATGTATAAGAAGTAGTTTTTAATTCGCGTCTATTAAGATCGCTGCTATCGACGCGTTCTGTTTTTTGAGCAAATGATGCTCCGTAATTTAATGAAGGACTTATTGAATGTTTTCCATCAACTTTAAATAATGAATATTCTAATTCATGTTCACTAAGAGTTGGAAAAGACCCATTAGAATCATCATAAACTTGATTGTTATCTGATCTATTCATCGAAATGTTTACTGAGCCTTTTTTAAAAAATTTATTAAATGATAATGCAAATAGTTCAAAGTCATCAGTTCTCGTTGCGCTATCAGATGGAAAGCTAGTGCTTCCAGCTACTCCGCGAGTATTTTCAGTTTTCAATGTAAACATATTTACTATAAAATCATTTCTAACAATAAATTGTCTATCAACAGCTAGAAAAAATTGATCTAAATAGTTGTTTGATCGCCTAATTCTTTGTCCATTAATCGAATCATTAAATTTATAATCACCATCATAAGATGTTTTACCGAACATTATATTCCTTTTTGATGTTGATCTATTTATGGAATAATTTGCTCCATATTGTGAAAATCCATAGTCACCAACACTGAAAAACACATTATTTTCTGTTACGTTGTTATTAATATTTAGCGAACCATCTATAGAGCCAGAACCATATTTGGTCCCTGAGTTCAGTCTATAGTTGACAGATTTTAAGGCAAAGGATGGCAAGGTAGAAAGATCTACTTGACCATTCATTGCATCTGTTAAATCAACACCGTTAAAAAGCACTTTAGTATGTCTTGAAAATCCACCATCAAATGATGCTGATGTTACACCAGCATATCCGCCATAAGTTCTCATCTCTAGTGATGGAATCTGATTAAGAGAACCACCTCTGGAATAACTTCCTAAATTATTTAAAGATGTCTTATCTTTTAAATATTGGTCATTATTAGAGCCGTATACATCAACTGCTTCAAGTTCAATATCTTCATTTAACAATACAATTGATTTTCCTTCGATTTCATTTATTGCAAGTGAAGCCTTTTTGAAGCCTATTCTTTCAAAAGACAATTGTGCTGTATTTGATGCATTAATCGTAAATACGCCATTAAAATCTGTAATTGCCCAATTTTTCTCATCAACATTTGAATTAATCTCTTCAATGATAACATAAGGTATCGGTTCACCAGAGATATCTTTTACTAAGCCTGTAAATGACTGCCCTAAAAGATTGGTTAGAATTAAAGCAAAAATTATATATGATTTTCTCATCATACTTTCCTCCGAAGTTTATATTTTTTTACAAATAAGGTCTCCTGGCTTATACCTAAAACGATTTAATTCCTTCTCCAACAATGTTGAATGGTTATTATCAAATCTCAGTAATTACAGTAGCGGGGACTGCTAAAGTTTTTCACTTTATTCCCTACATTTGCTCCAAAACTTTAAACTTTATTTTGTACAATGTAAATGATTATTTATAAATTGCTATATGTCCAAACATGATATCAGCCACCTTAATAACTTAACACTAATATTAAATGCTAGTTATTTACCTTTAGGCGTATGTAACTCTAAGCGTGCAATTTGTTTATATTTTTTAGATAAAGTAGATATCTTAATGAATTATGATCATCATATTCATTCTCCTTCAATGCAAATGAAAGTTCCTAGTGTAGTTAAATTGAAGAAATATGTCTCTTTCAATAGTCTAGATGTTGTTTTAAACCGAAAAAATTTGCTTTTGAGAGATCATTCTTCTTGTCAGTATTGTGGTTCTAAATCAAACTTAACTATTGATCATATCATACCTAAACAAAAAGGTGGGAAAGACTCTTGGGAAAATTTGATTATTGCTTGCTCTCCTTGCAATTCAAGGAAAGGGAACAGAACTCTTGTTGAGGCAAATATGAAACTGATGAAAGTTCCAAAAAAACCCAATAGATTTATGTATTTTAATCAATATATTAATCAAAAGAATGAGGGATGGAAAGAATACCTTTTTCAAAATAAAAATTAGTTTATGAAAAAAAGAATATTAAGCGGTGCACAGCCTTCTGGCCAACTTCATATTGGAAATTATTTTGGAATGATAGAAAGGATGATTCAATTTCAAAATGAATCAGAATTATTCTGCTTTGTAGCAAATTATCATTCAATGACTTCAATTAGTGATAAAGTCAAACTTGAAGAAAATACTCGAGAAGCATTTATTGACCTCTTAGCTCTTGGAATTGACCCAGATCAATCGACATTTTGGGTACAATCACACGTCCCTGAAGTAACTGAGTTAGCTTGGATTTTGTCAAACTTTGCATCAGTTGGCTTGATGCAGAGATCAACCTCTTATAAAGACAAAATAGCCAATGGCTTGAAACCAAATATGGGTCTATTTTCATACCCAATTCTAATGGCATCTGATATTTTATTATTTCAATCTGAGATTGTACCTGTTGGTAAAGATCAAAAGCAACATTTAGAAATGACAAGAGATATTGCCATCAAATTTAATAACTCATTCGGTGAAATTTTCACGATCCCTGAAATAGAAATAGATAAAAGTAATGAGGTTGTAGTTGGAGTAGACAATCAAAAAATGAGTAAATCATATAATAATACTATTCCTATTTTTGCTGATAACGACACTATAAAAAATCAAGTAATGAATATTGTTACTGACTCTGCTGGATTGAATGAACCCAAAGACAAAAATACACCTTTATTCAAGATTTACTCATTATTTCTAAATGATGAATCTAAAAAAGAGCTTGCAGAAAGATACGATACTCCCGGTTTAAAATATATGGACATTAAAAATGAACTAATCGAAACCATTATCTCTTTCTTTGAGTTGCAAAGATCAAAAAGAGAGCAATTGCTCGCAAACCCTGATGAGGTAAATCAAAAAATGATTTTGGGTCAAAATAAAGCAAAGAAAATTGCTCAAAAGACACTTCAAGAAGTGAAAAGTGCAACTGGTTTACTATAAATGTTTAATATAAAGCTAGAGAACTTCGAAGGACCTTTAGATTTACTTTTATATTTTATAAAAAGAGATAAAATTGATATCTATGATATTCCAATAACACAAATTACTAATGAATATATTGCAGTTATTGATGAAGCAAAAAAACTAGATGTTTCAATTGCTGGAGAATTCTTATTTATGGCTTCTATGCTATTAAGAATTAAAACTCAAATGCTTTTACCAAGACAGATAGATGAAGAATCTTTGGATATAGATGATCCAAGAATTGATCTTGTTGCTCAACTACTCGAATATAAGAAATACAAAAATATTGCTCATAAGCTTAAAAATTTACATTTTGAAAATAAAGATTCATTTTTTAGGTCTTCATCAAAAGTAGTTTACGATCAATCTCCTGATGTATCTGATTTTTTAAATGAAGTAACTTTATTTGATATATCAAAAATTTTTAAAGATGCAGTTGATAATGCTCCAACTCAAGACACATTTGAAATTTATCGAGAAATTGTTTCTTTGAAGGAGCAGAAAAATTTTATTTTACAACAATTCAAAACTAACAAAATAGTGTCTTTAAAAAAGCTTGTGAAAAAACTTGAAACAAAAATTGAAATTATCGTTACATTTCTTGCATTATTAGAGATGATTAAACAGTCTGAAATTATCTGTTCGCAGAAAGAAAATTTTAAAGACATTGAAATAAAACTAATTATTGCTGAAGCATGACTGAAAATCAAAAAATTTTAGAATCACTTTTTTTTGTATCTACTGTTCCATTAGTTCAAAAAGATATAATTAAAGTTTTTGGTAAAGAAAATGCACCAGATTTAGAAAAAGAAGTTTCAAATCTTAATAATTTATATAAAGAAAGCTCTTTTTACATAAAACCAATCGGTGATGGATTTATGATGGTTAGTAAAAAAGATTTTGAACCATACATATCCAAGCTTATTCCCTCTAAAAAATTAATGCTTTCGAATGCAGCACTTGAGGTATTAGCGATTATTGCTTACAAGCAACCAATATCAAGAATTGATATTGAAACAATTAGAGGAGTTGATTGTAAGGGGGTTTTAAAAAATTTATTGTCAAAAAGTCTAATTAAGATTCAAGGAAGAGATGATTCAATTGGTAAAGCCCTTTTATACAAAACAACCGATGATTATTTGAAGCATTTTGGTATTAGCAATCTTAATGAAATGCCGACACCAGATGAAGTTACAGAGCTTGTTGAATCTGAAGATTTATCATAATGAAACTTTTTAAGGTTATATCTTCATCTGGAGAACTTTCAAGAAGAAAATCAATTGATGCCATTCAAGATGCGATGGTTACAGTTAATGGAAAACTCATACTTGATCCGTTCATTAATGTTGAAGCTAAGGATGATATTCGACTTGATGATAAAAAAATAAAGTATGATACTGATTTAACTACCATACTACTTAACAAGCCTAAAGGTTATATATCAACAAAGTCAGACGAAAAAGGTAGGAAAACTATTTTTGAATTAATTCCAAAAAATCCTCCCTTAAATCATGTTGGTAGGTTAGACAAGGATACCACAGGAGCTATTTTGCTTACAAATGACGGTAATCTTTCTCAATATTTAATGCATCCAAAGAACAAAATAGAAAAAGAATACATTGCCATTACTGATCAATATGTCAGTGAAAAAAATATTAATAAGCTCCGTAAGGGGATTTTTATTGGATCAAATGAAAAAGGCAGAGCTAAAATTGTTTCTCAAGAACTAAAAAAAGGTCGTATTGAAGTTACAATGATTTTGAAGCAAGGTAAAAAGAATGAGATAAGAAGAATTTTTAAATTTCTTGATTTGAACCTTTTATCCTTAAAAAGAGTTCGAATAGGAGAGATCAAACTTTCAAACCTGGCTATCGGAAGTTGGAGACCTTTAACAAAAAAAGAATTAAGTTTTTTAATTAAAATTCAGTCATAAGTCGTAAAAACTAAACATCTTGGTATTTCTATAAAGAAAAACTAACTTTCGTGGCATTTATGGTAATTACAATTGATGGTGCGGCAGGAGTTGGTAAAACATCTACTGCAAAAGAGTTAGCAAAGAGGCTTGGATACCAGTACTTTGATACGGGTGCTATGTATAGAGCAGTAACACTCTTTTTTATAAATCAGAATGTTGATTTAACATCAGTTAGTGAGGTTAATAATTCACTTAAATCCATAAAATTGCATATAGATTTTTCGTCTGAAAGTGATATGAGAATTTTTTTAGATGAAGATGATATTAGTTTGAAAATTCGTAGTCAAGAAGTTACTAGTAAGGTTAGTGCAGTAAGTGCAATCAAAGAAGTAAGAGAAATGATGGTTCAAATTCAAAGATCTTTTACTAAAAAAGGTAACTTTGTTGTTGAAGGTAGAGACATTGGCACAGTTGTATTTCCTGATGCAAAATATAAATTTTACCTTCAAGCTGATTATGATATTAGAGCTAAAAGAAGGTTGGCTGATTTTGAGAAAATTAATGAAGCCAAGAATATTAACGAAATTAAAGAGGATTTGGAAACTAGAGATAAGTACGATAGCACACGTAAACTATCTCCATTAAAAAAACCAGTAGATGCAATTATAATTGATACTACTCTTTGTTCTTTTGAAGAACAGGTTAACCAAATTTTAAAACATATAGAGAAATAACATGAACGATAAACTAAACAAAGAAATTAAAGAAAATGATAACAAATTAACTGCTGCTGAATCAAAAGATGAAGAAGTTATAGTTGAAGAGGTAGCTGTTGAAGCATCTGAGCAAAAAAATGAAGAAAAAAAATCTTCAAACGATAATAAAAAAAGTATTAAAGATTATTTAAGTAAAGATTTATTTGCAGATATAAAAAGAATATCATTTACTGATGAAAAACCATCAGAAGATGATAA
>LUMP01000161.1_pt1 | contig 18185 bp, 18 predicted proteins | sample 729641 | NCBI WGS metagenome assembly LUMP01 (sample SAMN03860260, study PRJNA289734) | marine metagenome | biome: seawater column; feature: ocean; material: water; isolation source: Red Sea water column Station 12 - depth 47m | place: Saudi Arabia: Red Sea | collected 2011-10-15 | depth 47 m | reverse complement strand
ATATTACACCTTCTGGAATAGCCCTATCTTCCCTTACTCTAATTTTTATCGAACCTCTTCTTGTGGATACTCTTATTTCATCACCTGGTCTCATATTATTTTTTAAAATTTCATTTGGTGAAATTGAAACTGTTGCTTCTGGTTCTATTGCATCTAGATTTGATGCTTTTCTAGTCATTGCCCCAGTATGCCAATGTTCTAGCTGCCTTCCTGTAGTTAATATTAATGCAAACTCATCATCAGGTAATTCATTAGGAGATGTGACACTTGCAGGAACAAATTTACCTCTGCCACTTTCATTTGGAAATTTATCACCAAAAACAATTTCGTCCCCAGGAGTAGTTGGTGACTTACTTGGATACGTTACAGAGTTTTCATCCTCAAGCCTATCCCACGAAATATTATTTAGAGAAGGCATGGTTTTACACATCTCATCGTATATTTCTTTAGGATGTTTGTAATCCCAATTTAAACCCAACCTTTTACCAAGTTCATTTGTAATCCACCAATCCTCTTTAGCGTTACCAGGAGCATCGAGAGCCTTTCGTCCCATTTGCACTTGTCTGTTAGTATTAGTTACAGTACCATTCTTTTCAGGCCATGCTGATGCAGGAAAGATAACATCAGCGTACGTAGCAGTTTCTGTTAAAAATATATCTTGGACAACTAAATGATCTAACATTTGTAATGCTTCTCTTGCATGATTTAAGTCAGGATCCGACATTGCTGGATTTTCACCAAGTATATACATGCCTTTTATTGTTTTATCATGAATGGCATCCATAATTTCAACTACGGTTAAACCTTTTTTATCATCTAGAGTTGTGTTCCAAAAATTTTCAAAAAATTCTTTTTTTTCATCTTTTTCAACTAATTGATAATCTGGGTACATCATTGGAATTAATCCAGCATCTGATGCACCTTGAACATTATTTTGTCCTCTTAGTGGATGCAGTCCTGATCCTCTTCTGCCTACATTACCAGTCATCAGTGCAAGAGAAATAAGACATCTTGCATTATCAGTTCCATGAACATGTTGAGAAACTCCCATACCCCAAAAAATTATACCTTTGTTAGTTTGAGCAAATAATCTTGCGACCTCACGTATCATATCAGCATCAATTCCTGTTTGATCTTGCATTAATTCTGGAGGATAATTTTTCAGATGTTTTTGTAATTCGTCAAAACCTGATGTCTGCTTTGTTATGTATTCCTCATTAAATAAATTTTCTTCTATAATGACGTTCATAATAGAATTAAGAAGGGCAACGTCTGATCCCGGTTTAAATTGCAACATATGAGTAGCATGTTTTTTTAGAGCATGACCTCTTGGGTCCATTACAATTAATTTAGATCCATTTTTAGCAGCATTTTTAAAGAAAGTTGCAGCAACTGGATGATTTTCAGTAGGATTTGCTCCAATAACAATGATAACATCAGAATGCTGAACCTCATAAAAAGGTGCAGTAACTGCTCCTGAACCTATTGTTTCTAATAATGCTGCTACTGAAGAGGCATGACAAAGACGTGTGCAGTGATCTACATTATTTGTATTAAAACCAGTCCTTATCAGTTTTTGAAAGAGATATGCTTCTTCATTAGAGCATTTCGCAGATCCAAAACCAGCTAAATTGCTTTTACCATTTCTCTTCTTTTTAATTTCTACAAAGCCATTTGCAGCATAATCTAGAGCTTCTTCCCATGTAGCTTCTCTGAAGTATTCGTGCATATTAGAAAAATTAATACTAGGATGTAAGTCTTTTTCTTTTCCTTTAATTCTAATTAATGGTTTCGTAAGTCTTTCTGGATTACTAACATAATCAAAACCAAATCTACCCTTTACACAAAGTCTATTTTTATTTGCAGGTCCATCAATTCCGTTGACGTATTTAATATCATTGTCTTTAACATTATATTCTATCTGACAGCCTACTCCACAATAAGGACAAACACTGTTAACTTTTTTTTCAACATTGCTATGACCAACTCCTTTATTGTCTACTATACTAGAAGGCATCAAAGCGCCCGTTGGACAAGCTTGGACACACTCACCACAAGCAACACAGGTGCTGTCACCCATAGGATCATCAAAATCAAAAACTATTTTTGAGCTTTCTCCTCTATATGCCATTCCAATAACATCATTAACTTGAACCTCTCTACAAGCTCTAACACAAAGATTACATTGAATACATGCATCTAAATTAACAGCCATACTTGGGTGTGAACTATCAGCTTGACACGGAGTTTTTTTTGGAATGCTAAAAGTAATTCGAAAACTAACTCTCTTGATTTTTTAGCCTTGTCAGAATTTGTTCTAACCTTCATATCAGGAGTTGGTTTTCTTATACATGACGCAGCCAAAACCCTCTCCCCATCAATCTCAACCATACAGGCTCTACAATTTCCATCAGCTCTATAGCCAGGTTTATTGGAATAGCACAGATGAGGTATTTCAGTGCCTAATCTATTCGCAGCTTGCCAAATTGTTTCATCCTGATTTGCTTCAACTTGCTTATCATTAAGATAAAAACTAACTTTTTTATCAGTCATATGAAATCTCGTTTGCAAAATATTTTAATACAGAATTTAGTGGATTAGTTGCAGCCTGACCTAAACCACAAATCGAAGCTTGTGCCATGACTTCAGATAAATCACTTAATTTTTGCTTATTCCAAATATTTTCTTTCATAAGTTTAACAGTTTTTTCTGTTCCAACTCTACATGGAGTGCACTGACCGCAACTCTCCTCTTCAAAAAATTTTAATAAATTTAGAGCAACATCTTTCATGCTATCCTTATCAGACAAAACGACAATGGCGGCAGAACCTAAAAAACATCCAAGGTCAGCCAACTCTTTAGAGCCATAATCAAGGGGAATATTATTCATCTCAGCCGGCAATATTCCGCCAGAAGCTCCCCCTGGTAGGTATCCTTTAAATATATGACCATCCTGCATTCCTTCACAATATTCATCAATCAATTGTTGAATTGTAATTCCAGCAGGAGCAACTTTTACACCTGGATTTTTAACTCGCCCTGAAACAGAAAAACTATGGAATCCCTTGTTCCCATTTAGTCCTTTCTCCGCAAACCATTTGGATCCTTTTTCTAAAATATCACGAACCCAAAAAAGTGTTTCTAAGTTATTAGTGAGTGTTGGTTTGCCAAATAAACCAACTTCTGCAACGTATGGGGGTCTATGTCGTGGTAGACCCCTCTTGCCTTCAATACTTTCAATCATTGCAGACTCTTCTCCGCAAATATAAGCTCCAGCGCCTCGTCTTAAAATAAAGTGTCCTTTTGATACAACTTCTTCATTTTCTAACTTTAGAATTTCATCACTTAAAATTTTAATCACAGAAGGATATTCGTCTCTCATATAAATATATACATTTGATGCTTTAAGAAATAATGATGCGATGAGAGCACCCTCTAAAAATCTATGAGGGTCTCTTTCAAGATAAGTTCTATCTTTAAATGTACCTGGCTCACCTTCGTCTCCATTAACTGCTACATATTTTTTACCATTATATTTTGAGACAATTTCCCATTTCATTCCTGTTGGAAAACCCGCTCCACCTTTGCCCTTTAATCCACTATCTTTTAAAGTTTCTATAATATGATTATCAGATATTTCACCATTACGAATTTGATTTACGATATTATATCCTCCATTTTTTTTATATTCATCTAATGAAATATAATTTGGAACTACCACTTCAAATCTATTTTCTTGAATTGCTTTTTCAACTTTAGATGCAGAAGCATTGTCAACATAATTTTTACCAACACAAACAGTTGGGGCAACATCGCATCTTCCCATACATGGACCGGGCACAACTTTAATATTTTTATTTTCCGAAGATTTTAAATCTGAGAGTAATTTTTGTGCACCAAATAATTCACAAGTCAAACTTTCACAAACTCTTACAACTTTTATTGGTTCAAAGGTGTCTGAGTTTTTTACTATATTAAAATGTGCATAAAATGTCGCTACCTCATAAATTTCTGAGAGAGGTAAATTAGTAATTGTAGATAAAGCTACAAGATGTTTATCATATAACACCCCAAAATTATCTTGTAATAAGTGTAAATATTCTATTAGTTCGTCTCTTTTAAATTTTATTCCACGCAAAAGGTTTGAAACTTCTTCATAAAAACTATTTTCTACCTGCCTACCTTTTGGCTTCCATCTTCTCTTCTTTTTTTTTAAAGAGCTATCAGTTTGAGAAATAAATTTATCCATTTAAATTGAATTATTAATATATATTTTGTATCAGATTAAAATGAAAGATTCAGTTGAAAATGATGAAATAATCCTTGATACGAGCGGTACAGAATGTCCCATCCCAGTATTGAAAGCAAGAAAACTTGCTCAGGATTTAAAAAATGGTGACATAATTAAAGTTGTAGCAACTGACCCTTTAGCAAAAGCTGACTTTGAACATTATTGCGCACAATCAGGTTTTGATTTTCTTGAAAGTTATAATGAAGGTGAAAAAGTAATAATAAGATATAAATTTTATAATATTAGTTAAATAACTTATCAAAATCGTAATAATCAAAAATATCACCTTTCTTGATTGAGCTGACGTGTTCTGGTATTTCAACTATACCATCTGAATATGAAATGGATGAAATCATACCTGAGCCTTGTTTAGGATGCTTAACAATGACATATTCATTGTTAATAAATTTTTTTGACACCCTTAGCCACTCAAGTCTTTTTGTTTTTTTTATCATTGAAAAATTTGTTTTTAATTTTTCAGCACTTATTTTTTTTAAAGGTGCTCCCAATAATTTTAAAATTAATGGTTTAACAATAAAAGCATAAAGTAATTGAACCGATACTGGGTTGCCTGGTAAACAAACAATATAAGTATTTTGAATCTTTCCAACTGCTATTGGTCTTCCTGGTTTTATCGCAGCTCGCCAAAAAAAAATTTTACCGTTATTCTCTAAGGCTTTCACGAGATGATCTTCATCTCCAACAGATGCACCACCTGTAGTAATTATCATATTAAATTTAGAAATATTTTTTAATAAATTATTCTCAACTTTTTTATAATTATCTGACAAATTTCCTAAAAATCTTTTAGATATATAATTTTTATTTAAAAGTGAGTTTAGTAAAAAAAAGTTTGAATTATTAATTTTTGATTTTGTAAGTTTTGTTGTAGGTCTAACAAGCTCATTTCCACTTGTAAAAAAACCAACTTTTATTTTTGAATATACTTTTACTTTATTGTAGCCAATAGCAGCAATTAAGTTTAGGTTTTTGACATCTATCTTTGATCCTTTTTTTAATACCAATTTACCTTTAGAAATATCTTCTCCTTTGTGCCTACAGTTTTCACCATAGTTAGGTATTTTTAAAAGTTTAAGTTTATTATTTTCTAATTTTGTATTTTCTTGCATCACAACAGTATTTGAATTCAATGGCATTTTTGCCCCTGTAAAAATTCTAACTACTTCACCTTTATTTATTTTTACCTCTTTTGAATCTCCAGCCGCAATTCTTGTTTTAGAAATTATTTTTTGACTATTATTTAAATCATACTTTAATATTGCATATCCATCCACTGCAGAATTTTTAAAAGGCGGTAAATTAATTTTAGAGTAGATATTTTCTGCTAAAATTTTATCTTCTGCATTTAACAAATTTATCAATTCAATTTGTTTTACTAAAATTGATTGTTTTTTAACAAAACTTATAATTTGTTTTAAGTAAAGAGGTTTTTTATTCATAAAAATTTATTTATAATAAATTCAGTTAAACTCTCAACATCATTCCTCATAAATAAAGGTATATTAGATTTTGTTTTCTGATCAGCAACAATAGCAACTACATTTTTGATTTCATTATTAACGATTTTTGAGTTTTGACCTATTATTTCAATTTTAGGGTGATTTTCATTTTTAAAACCTTCAACTATAACAAGATCTACATCATTAAATTCTCTGAGCAATTCGTTTAGTTTTTTTTCAGTTTTATTATTATTTTCTATAATTTTTGCCCAACGCTTAGAAGAACTGATTATAACTTCGCTTGCACCTGATTGACGATGCTTGAAACTATCAGTTCCTGGTTTATCAATATCAAAATCGTGATGAGCATGTTTTATTGTACCCACCTTGTAACCTTTTTTAACCAATAAATTTATTATCTCTGTTACAAAAAAAGTTTTACCAACATCTTTCCAGCCTACAATACCAACTACTTTTGTCATATTTTTCTTTTATTCAAAATATATACCAGTGAATAAATTAAAACTGTTAAAAGAATTAATACTATACCAAGGGCCATTGCGTATTCTAAATTTCCCATTCTTGTCTCTAAAGAAATTGCGGTTGTCATTACTCTGGTAAAATGATTAATATTTCCACCCACAATCATTACTGCACCAACTTCTGATATAGCCCGTCCAAATGCTGAGAGAAGAGCTGTTATTACAAGAAAATAACTATGCTTAGATATAATAAATAATACTCCAAAAAAGGTCATATTTATAGAACGTAGTTGATCTTTGTATTCTCGCCAATTTTGATCAAAAATCTCGTGAGACAACGAAGTTACAATTGGAAAAATAATAATTATTTGAGCTATAATCATTGCAGTTGGAGTGTAAAGCAATTGAAGAACGCCTAACGGGCCTCCAGAGGCGAACATAAAATAGACAATTAAACCAACAACAACTGGAGGGATTCCCATCAATGAATTCAAAATTATTAGAATAAAATTTTTTAAAAAAAAATTTTTTATAGCTAGATAGTACCCAATAAGTAGGCCAAATATTGATGCAAAAATCAGGGCTGTAATACTTACATATAATGACAAAAGTATAATTTCCCACAAATCCCTATCTAATGAAAAGATTAAAACTAAAGATTTAGTGAAAATTTCTATAATGTTCATATAAAGTTGTTATCAGAATATATTATGAAGAAAAAAATTAAATATTTAGTTGCTCCAAATCCTAAAGATAAGAAGCTTACAGAAGAAATTACTGGTTTTGATGAAAGTTTTAAAAGAATAAAAACTAAGGTTATTATCGAAAAAGATCTAACAATTTATTTAAATAATCAAGAAATTGTAACTCTTATGACTGTAGGTGATCACCCTAAGTATCTCGCTGTTGGATATTTACTAAATCAAAATATGTTGAAATTTAACGATCAGATTAAAAAAGTTGAATATGACGCTGAATTGAAAGTCGTAGTTGTGAGGACATTAAGAAAAACTAATTACGAGAGTAAATTAAAAAGAAAAGTTACCACGAGTGGGTGCGCTGTTGGTACAGTTTTTGGTGATGTTTATGATGAGATTTTGAAAACTAAAATTAAATCAAAAAAGAAAATTATGCATTCATGGATTTATGAAATATCCAAGAAAATTAATTTAACTCCAAGTTTATATTTAGAAGCAGGTGCTATTCATGGATGTGCAATTATTCATAATAACAATCCGATAATTTATATGGAGGATGTTGGGCGTCATAATGCAGTTGATAAAATTGCTGGATATATGTTTTTAAAAAAAATCACTGGAACGAATAAAATATTTTACACAACTGGAAGATTAACAAGTGAAATGGTTATTAAAACTGTAAAAATGAAAATTCCAATATTAATATCAAGATCTGGGTTTACATCTTGGGGTGTTGAGCTAGCAAAAAAAACTAATCTTACACTCATTGGAAGAGCAAAGGGTAAAAAATATTTAGTATTATCAGGCGAGAAGAGAATTGATTATAGATAAATCAAAAACACATTTAGTAATTCTTGCAGGAGGACAATCTAAACGCTTTGGTGGAGGTTTTAAAACTTTACATAAATTTAATAATGCTTCTCTTTTAAAAAGAATTTTAGATAATTTTAAAAATTTAAATATTGATATTGCATTAAATATAAATTCTGATGAAAAAGATTTTTTTGACACAGGTCTTAATTTGATTAAAGATCAAACAGAAAGCTTTCAAGGTCCACTTGCGGGAATATACTCTTCGATAAAATGGATGGTGCAAAATAATAAAAATATTGAATGGGTGCTTACTACTCCATCAGATACTCCTTTTTTATTTGAAAAAATAATCAACAAATTCTTCGAAACTGATTTTAACGAAAAATCAAAGATAATTTTAGCCAAAAGTGCTGATAAAATTCATCCAGTCATAGGTCTATGGCATGTTTCATTACTAAATAGACTCGGTCATTTTCTTGAAAAAAAAGATAGAAAAATTATGAATTGGGTAAATATGCAAAATTATGAAATTTTGAATTTTGAGAACGAAAATTATTTTTTTAATATTAATACTAGATCTGATTTAGAGGAAGCAACTAAAATTGAGAACTCATTAAAAATTCAATAATTTTCTGGATAATCTTAATAATAAGAATATAAATTAATATTAGAAATAATGTCAATTTATCTTCCCATTGCTGAAATTAATATAAATATTTTCTTAATTGTATTTATAGGTATGCTCGTAGGAGCTCTTTCAGGCCTATTCGGAGTCGGTGGGGGGTTTTTAATGACTCCTCTTTTAATATTTCTTGGCATACCACCAGTTGTAGCAGTTGGATCTGAAGCTCCTCACGTATTAGCATCAAGTGTATCTGGTGTAATTGCGCACTGGCGGAAAAAAAATGTAGATTTCAAGATGGGTTTTTTTCTTTTATCAGGGGGTTTGGTTGGTTCAACTGTGGGAGTTAATTTATTTAAACTACTAAAGACTTATGGACAAATTGATATTGTAATTCAGTTTTTATTTTTAATTTTTCTTGGTTTTATTGGAATGTCAATGGCTTTTGAGAGTGCTAAAACTACTATTAAAAACTATAGAACAACATCGGCAATTAGAACAAAACTTCATCAACACTCTTGGATACACGGTCTTCCTTTTAAACTTAGATTCCATCGCTCAAAATTATACATATCTGCAATACCCCCAATTTTGATTGGTTTTTTTGTTGGTGTTTTATCAGCAATGATGGGTGTAGGCGGAGGTTTCATCATGATACCTGCAATGGTTTACATATTAGGAATGTCAACAAATGTTGTTGTAGGAACTTCATTGTTTCAAATCATTTTTGTAACAGCTAACTCAACTTTCTTTCAATCATATCTTAATCAAACAGTTGATATTGTATTATCTGCTTTAATGATTCTTGGTGGTGTTATTGGAGCTCAAATAGGTGTTAGAATAGGTACAAAACTAAAAGCCGAATATTTACGAGGCATTCTAGCAATTTTAGTTTTACTTGTTTGTGCAAAAATTTTGACAGATTTGATTCTTACGCCTTCTGATTTATTTTCAACATCACTAATTTAATGAACCCATTTAAAAATCAAAAAGAAATTGTAAAAACTTCACCGCGAGTAAGTGATGAAATAAAGCAAACCACCTGTTACATGTGTGCTTGCAGATGTGGGATTGATGTACACATGTTAGATAATCAAATTCGATACATTGAGGGTAACAAGAATCATCCTACAAATAAAGGAGTTCTTTGCGCAAAAGGCTCAGCGGGAATTATGCAGCAAAATTCTCCCGCTAAGTTATCCAAACCTCTTCTAAGAATTGGTGAGAGAGGCAAGGGAGAATTTAAAGAAATTGAGTGGGATGAAGCTATGCAAATAGCAACAACTTGGTTATCTGATATTAGAAATACAGATCCTAAAAAACTTGCCTTTTTTACTGGAAGAGATCAAAGCCAATCATTAACTGGTTGGTGGGCTAATCAATTTGGAACTTGCAATTTTGCTGCCCATGGAGGTTTTTGTTCTGTAAACATGGCAGCAGCAGGACTTTATACAATTGGAGGGTCATTTTGGGAATTTGGTGAGGTTGATTGGGAGCATACTAAATATTTTATTCTATTTGGATGTGCCGAAGATCATGACTCCAACCCAATAAAAATGGGTTTGGGTAAATTAAAATCAAAGGTTGATAGTAAATTTGTTTCTGTGAATCCTGTAAAGACAGGCTATTCGGCTATTGCTGATGAGTGGATAGGTATACGGCCAGGTACTGATGGTTTATTTGTTCATAGTTTAATTTACGAGTTATTAAAATCTAATAAAGTAGATTGGAAGTACTTAAGCAAATATACGAATGCTAATTGGCTGGTCTATAATAATCCTGGGAATAAAAAACATGGTTTATTTGCAAGAGATGAAAATAATCTTCCAGTTGTATACTGTAAAAATACTAAAATTGTTTCCTCTGATATAGAAAATACAAACTCTGCTTTTTTTGGAAAATATAAATATAATAATGTTGAGGTGATTCCTTCCTTTGAGTTTTTATCAAAGGAATATTTAAATCCAAAATACAAACCAGAAAATATTTCCAAACTAATTGATATTGATGCAAAAGTAATAAAAAAAATTGCTGCAGAAATAGCTGAAACTGCTTTTGAAAAAGAAATAGAAATCAAAGTTGATTGGGAAGATCATAATGGAAAAAAACACTCATCTTTTAAAGGAAGACCAGTTTCAATGCATGCTATGAGAGGTATTTCTGCTCATTCGAATGGATTTAATACATGTAAATTAATTCACATTCTTCAAACTTTAATTGGATCTATAGACGTACCAGGGGGATTTAGGTACAAAGCGCCATATCCAAAACATGTAGTCCCTGGACCAAAGCCTGCAGGTAAAATAGTAAAGCCTAACACTCCAATTGGAGGAATGCCATTAGGGTTTCCAACATCTCCTGAGGATCTTCTGACCGATGAAGATGAAAAACCACTAAGAATTGATAAAGCATACAGTTGGGAAAATCCATTATCTGCACATGGTTTAATGCATATGGTCATTAACAATGCTTGGAAGGGTGACCCGTATAAAATTGATGTTCTTTTTATGTATATGGCAAATATGGCATGGAATTCATCAATGAATACCGAGGAGACAATTAAAAAATTAACCGACAAAGACAAAGAAACTGGAGAGTATAAAATTCCTAAAATTATTTATAGTGATGCATATTATTCTGAAACGGTTCCTTATGCAGACCTTGTATTACCTGATACAACATATTTAGAGAGATGGGATTGTATATCTCTCTTGGATAGGCCCATCAGTTCTGCAGATAGTGCAGCCGATGCAATTCGACAACCAATTATAAAACCAACAAGAGATGTAAAACCATTTCAGGACGTACTAATTGATCTTGGAGCAAGGTTAGGACTTCCAGGTTTTGTAAATGAAGATATGTCGCCAAAATATCCAAATGGATACAGCGATTATATTGTTAATCACGAAAGACAACCTGGCATAGGACCCTTGGCGGGTTGGAGAGGAAACGGAAATCAGTTTGGGAAAGGTGAAGTAAATAAAAATCAACTTGAAGAGTATATTCAAAATGGATGTTTTCATAATCATGAATTTAATGACAATCAAAAATATTATAAATTCACAAATAAGCATTATTTAAATTTCGCTCATGAAATGGGATGGATAAATAAAAAAGAACCTATTGTTATCCAAATGTATAGTGAAGAAATGCAAAAATTTAAACTTGCAGGTGAAGGTTATGGAGATAAAATTCCACCTGATCATTTAAAAGATAGGATCACAAAATATTTTAATCCTGTACCAACCTGGTATCAACCATTTGAAGAAAAGATCAATAAAGAAAAGGGCAAAAGTTTTGATCTTTATGCGGTAACTCAAAGACCACCTCATATGTATCATTCATGGGGTTCACAAAATGCGTGGTTAAGACAAATTACTAACCTTAATTATCTCTATATAAGTGAGTACATAGCTCAAGAAAATAATCTCAAAAATCTAGATTGGGTATGGCTAGAGAGCTTTAGTAGTAAAATAAAAGTTCAATGTCGTGTTATGAAAGGTGTAAACAAGAATACTGTTTGGACATGGAATGCAATTGGAAAAAGAAAAGGTGCTTGGAATTTAAGTCCAGGAGCTCCTGAATCAAATAAAGGTTTTTTATTAAATCATCTCATTTCAGATGTGTTGCCTAATGAAGGTAATAGAAATTCACAGTTATCAAACTCAGACCCTATTACAGGTCAGGCTGCGTGGTATGATTTAAAAGTAAAAATATACAAATGTAAGGATGAAGAAATAGATGGTAAAATTTACCCTAATTTCGACACCATAAAAAATAAATCTCGAAAAAATATGTATATTAGTGATTATGGCAAACAGTTCACAAAAGAATTTAAAGATAATAATTTAACTTTAAATCAAGAATATATAGGAAATAGTAAAAACATAAAATGACATCTTTACCTGCAAAACAAAATAAAAAACTTGGACTTGTAATTGATTTAGATATTTGCGTTGGCTGTCATGCTTGTGCAGTAAATTGTAAAGAATGGAATACCTCAGGTCATTCATCGCCTCTTCATGATATTGATCCGTACGGAGATGATCCTACTGGAGTATGGTTTAATAGAATTCATACTTTTGAAGTAGAGTCTGAAATAAATGGAAGTAAAACAGTTCATTTTCCTAAAAGTTGCTTGCATTGTAGTGATGCTCCTTGTGTTACAGTATGTCCAACTGGCGCCTCATACAAAAGAGAGGAAGATGGAATAGTTCTAGTAAACCCTGAAACATGCATAGGTTGTAAATTATGTTCATGGTCTTGCCCTTACGGTGCAAGAGAATATGATGAAGAGGCCGGTATAATGAAAAAATGTACATTATGTGTAGATAAAATTTATAATGAAAATATCCCTGAAAGTGATCGAGTACCAGCATGTGTTTCTACATGTCCAGCAGGTGCCAGAAGTTTTGGAGATTTAGGTGATGAAAACTCAGATATATTCAAACTCGTAGAAGAGAGAAATGGCTATGATTTGATGCCTGAGCAAGATTGCTTACCAACAAATAAATATTTACCGCCAAGAGAAAAAAATAATCAATTTAAAAATGATGCACTTAATTCCATAACTAATGATAATGATTTTTCTTTTGATACTTGGAAAGAAATTATTGAAGATGCATCCAAGTAAATCAATAATTTTTTTTACTGTCATGTCAGGTACTGGTTATGGGATAATTATTTGTCTATCATTTTTAGCGTTAATTGCAGAAATAAACTTTAATTATGGTTTTAAATTATCACTTATTTTAATTAGTTTTTTATTTATCACCCTCGGCCTATTATCCTCTACTCTTCATTTAGGTCATCCTGAAAGAGCATGGAGATCATTTAGTCAATGGAGATCTTCTTGGTTATCAAGAGAAGGTTTGGCTGCAGTTTTGACATACATACCTCTAATGTTATTTTATTTATTATGGTTTCTTGAAATGGATATATTTAAATATTTTCTTTATAGCGCTTCAATTTTGTCTGTGATTACAATTTACTGTACAGGGCAAATGTATGCGAGTTTAAAAACTGTACCTGCTTGGAACAATGTATATGTCACTCCAATCTATTTAATTAATGGGCTATCTATTGGCTCTTTGAGCATTTATTGCCTAACACGTTTCTACGAGTCTGAAATTCAACATTTGTATCAATTTACTCTACTAAGTTTAGCTTTATGCTTAATGTTAAAAATTATTTATTGGTTTCACATTAGAACTAAGTCCACTAGCTCTATAAACACAGCAATTGGATTAGGAAAAGATAATAAGGTATCGTTTTTTGAAGGGCCTCACACTGGAAAAAATTTTTTAACGACTGAGATGATTAATAAAATAAAAAAAGAAAAAGCAAATTTTTTAAGATTATGCTTTATCATTCTTTCTTGCGTCTTACCTATGTATATGATTGTGCAAGAAGCAACGCTAATAATCGATGCTTTTATATTAAAATTATCTTTTTTTATTACTTTAGTTTTTGCTCTAATTGGAATGCTGATTGAAAGATACTTATTTTTTATCCAAGCAAAACATGTTGTAAGTTTATATTATGGAGAAAATAAAGTTTAAAATGAATAACAAACATTTCTTACTATCCATATTTTTTATTATAACATCTCTCGTTAAAATAGTTTCAGCTGAAGCATACTTTGACCTTTCAGAAAATAATATTAAAATCGAAACAGATTTCAATGGAAAAGAAATAATTATATTTGGTATATTATATGAAGACCAAGACACCCTTATAACTATTAAAGGCCCTGAAAAAAATGCATTAATCCAAAAAAAAGAAAGAATTTTAGGTTTTTGGTTTAACACTAAGCAAATCACTTACAACAAAATACCTAGTATTTTTTTTATAGCATCATCTGGAAATCTAAAAGATATTCTTCCTATGTCCACAATAATAAAAGAAGAGCTTAGTTTTGATTTATTGCTAGAAAATAAACTATCAAAAAGAAATTTTATCTCAGACATTTCTCTTGATGATTGGAAAAATAACTTCGTTAGAATAAAAAAAGATAAGAGCTTATTTAAGGAATACAATGTAGAAAAAATAGAGAACAAACTTTTTCAAACAAGAGTGTTTTTCCCAGCTGAGTCAATTCCAGGAGAGTACTTAGTTAACGTGTATCAAATAAAAAATAATGTTATTTTAAATAAAAAAGAAAAAATTATTACTCTAAAAAAATCAGGGATTGGAAGTCAGATATATGATTTTGCACACAAGAATGCTGCAGCTTATGGTTTGTTTGCAATCATATTTGCTATATTATCTGGTTTTCTAGCCGCTACATTATTTAGGAGGTCTTAATGAATGATAATCGATATATATTAGTTATTGCTGATGAGTCACCAGAGATGGAAATTGCTTTAGAATATGCATGCGCCAGATCAAAAAAAACAAGTCGTAAAATAATTATTGCAACATTTATAGAGCCCTTAGATGTTTTAACAACTCAAGGTGTAACGGAAATAATGAAAAATGAAGCTAGAGAAGAAGCAGAAAAAATTCTCCAAAAAGCAGCGAGTTATGTTAAAGAAAAAACAGGCGAAATGCCTGCATTAGCAGTGCGAGAGGGAGAGACGATCACAGAACTAAAAAAACTGATTGATGAAGAAAAAAATATTAACGTCTTAGTTTTAGCAGCAAACTCTGATCCAAAGAGCAAAGAATCAAATGTCATTATAAACTCTTTGGTTAGTCAAGAAATAACAAATCTGAGAGTACCTGTTATGATTGTTCCTGGCAACTTTTCAAAAGATCATATTGCTTTAATAACATAGATGTCAGAAATAATAGCTGAAAAATTAATTGATATAGAGTCTGTAAAATTTTCTTTTGAAAATCATTTTACTCTAACTTCAGGCTTGAAATCTCCTGTTTATGTAGATTGTCGTAAAATTATTTCATTTATAGATGAAAGAGAATTCATTATGAATGAGGCTTTAAATTATTTTGAAAAAAACAAAATTAAATTTGATTTAGTCGCCGGAGGTGAAACCGCAGGTATTCCTTATGCTGCTATAATTTCTGAAAAAATTAAAAAGCCAATGGTTTATATAAGAAAAAAACCAAAAGGATTTGGTCAAAACCAACAAATCGAGGGAAATTTTAAAGAAAAAGAAAAAGCTATTTTAATTGAAGATTTGGCCACTGACGGGGGAAGTAAAGTTGTATTTGTTGAAGCTATGAGAAAAGCTGGATTAATAGTAAATGATATTTTTGTAATCTTTTATTACGATATCTTTAATTTAGAAAACTCTGTGTTATCAAAATTAAATGTTAATATTCATTCTCTTTGTACATGGAAAGACATTTTATCGGTCATAGAAAAGAAAAATATTTATAAAGAAAATGATATAAAAAACTTAAAAAAATTCCTATCTAATCCAGATGATTGGAGAAAAGATAATGCCTGATATAATTTTAGTAAGTGGTGGATTTGATCCTATCCATAGTGGACATATAAAATTAATCAATGAAGCAAATAAATATGGTGATGTAGTTGTGTTATTAAATTCTGATCAGTGGTTAAGAAATAAAAAAGGGAAAGAATTTCTTCCATTTGCTGAAAGAAAAATAATTATGCAAAATTTAAAAGGTGTCCTCGATGTAATTGAGTTTGATGATAGTGATAGAACTTGTGTTGATGGAATAAAAAAAGCAAAATCAATCTACAAAGACAGTATAATTAAATTTGCAAATGGCGGCGATAGAAATGACAACACTACACCTGGACCTGAACAAGAATTTTGTAATAAAAATGATATTGAAACACTATTTGGTATTGGTGGAGACAACAAATCAAATTCTAGTTCATGGATCTTGAAAAAATGGAAAGAAAAATAATTAGGGGTATAACTTTTTAGTTACCCATATATTATCAGTATTAGTATATATTATTCGATCATGAACTCTGTAAGGCATCTCTTGCCAAAACTCAATTAAACGGGGAATTACTAAATAACCATTCCAATGTGTTGGACGTGGGATATCTTTATCTTTGAATTTCTTTTCAAACTTTTCTATACTGTCTAAAAGCTCTTCTCTAGAAGACAAGTCTGCACTTTGATTAGAAGACCAAGCCCCAATTTGACTTCCTCTGGGTCGAGATTTGAAATATGAATCCGCAACACTGTCGCTTACAATATTTGCATTTCCCTCTATTCTTATTTGTCTATTTTGCGTTTTCCAATGGAAATTAAGAGCGACATTGTTATTAATCTCTATTGAAGTGCCTTTTTTACTATTTGAGTTTGTGTAAAAAACAAAACCATTTTGGTCATATGATTTTAAAAGAACGACCCTTGAAGATGGTTGATTGTTATAGACTGTAGATAAGGTCATAGCATTTGGATCATTTATCTCTGTTTCACAAGCTAAATCATACCACTTTTTAAATAATTCAAATGGATCCTTTATTTGTTCAATTAAATCTTTGTGCTTTAACATTTTCGATATTTTAAGTATTAAGACTAATATAATCTTTAAAATAATAAAAAATAGGTATTAAATGTTAATGCAAGGAAAAAAAGGGTTAATCATGGGGGTGGCTAACGATAGGTCAATTGCCTGGGGAATAGCAAAATCATTAGCTGATAATGGGGCTTCTATTGCTCTTACTTATCAAGGTGAAGCGCTTAAGAAAAGAGTGGAACCGCTAGCACAATCAATAAATTCAGACATTTTAATACCTTGCGATGTTGCAGATTCACTAAGTATGGAAAACGTTTTTAAAACTCTTAAGGAAAAATGGGGTCAACTTGATTTCTTAGTTCATGGCATTGGTTTTTCAAATAAAGATGAACTAAGAGGTAAATATTACAATACAACATCAGAAAATTTTAATCAAACGATGCATATTTCATGCTACTCTTTCACTGAAGCTTGTAGATTAGCTGAACCTCTAATGAATGAGGGAGGCTCTATTTTAACTTTAACGTATTACGGAGCAGAACAAGTAATGCCTCACTATAATGTTATGGGTGTTGCGAAAGCAGCTTTAGAAGCTAGTGTTAGATACTTAGCAGTTGATCTAGGTGAAAAAAATGTAAGAGTTAATGCTATAAGTGCTGGTCCAATTAAAACTTTAGCAGCTTCTGGAATTGGAGATTTTAGATTCATTTTAAAATGGAATGAATTAAATGCACCATTAAAAAGAAATGTTAATCAAAATGATGTAGGCAACTCTGCATTATATCTTTTGAGTGATTTAGGAAGTGCTGTAACTGGAGAAATACAGCATGTTGACTGTGGTTATCATACTGTTGGAATGGTAGCTGTGGATGAAGCTGATAAAGTATCAGATTTATTAAGTGAATTTAATAATAAATAATGTCATCTAATTCAATTGGAAAAATTTTCTCCTTTTCAACATGGGGGGAAAGTCACGGTAAAGCAATAGGCTGTGTAATTGATGGTGTTCCTTCAAATATTGAACTTAGTGAAAAAGATATACAGCCATATCTTGATCTTAGAAAACCTGGACAATCAAAGTATACCACTCAACGAAAAGAAGATGATAAAGTAGAAATTTTATCAGGAGTGTTTGAAGGCAAAACAACAGGTCATCCAATATCATTAATTATTTATAACAATGACCAAAGATCAAAAGATTACTCAGAAATAAAAGATAAATTTCGACCTGGTCATGCTGATTATACATATTGGAAAAAGTATGGCATCAGAGATTATAGAGGTGGTGGAAGATCTAGTGCAAGAGAAACTGCGATGCGAGTTGCAGCTGGAGCAGTAGCAAGAAAAGTAATTTGGAAAAAAATTAATAATAAAGTTAAAATCACGGGCGCACTTATTCAACTAGGT
>LUMP01000239.1_pt1 | contig 18251 bp, 17 predicted proteins | sample 729641 | NCBI WGS metagenome assembly LUMP01 (sample SAMN03860260, study PRJNA289734) | marine metagenome | biome: seawater column; feature: ocean; material: water; isolation source: Red Sea water column Station 12 - depth 47m | place: Saudi Arabia: Red Sea | collected 2011-10-15 | depth 47 m | reverse complement strand
TCAGATGCAATTAATTCAAGTCCACCAAGTTGTCTAATTTTTTCTTTTTCAATTAAACTAAATATTTTTTCTTGACTATTCATAACTGAGAATTAAAGTGCTAAATTAATAAAATAGCAACTCTAGTTTGTTTGTTTCCTATTATATAAATCAACTAGTTATAAACAATTTTTATTATTAAATATTAGATTAGATTAAATCAATCTTCATAAAATATAAGTCATCATTATTTGGCCAATAATCTTTCTTTATGTATTCAATTTTAAAATTTAATTTCTCGTAAAATTTATATGTAAGATTGGAAGTCTCAACTTCAATTACACTCAATTTTCTATCATTCTTTAAAATTTTGACACAATGATTAACTAGCTTTTTACCTAAGCCCAAACCATGATAATTGGGGTGTATAAATAACCAGCATATTCTAGCAGTTTTTATATTCTCATATGCATAGCCACCTCCTCCTACTTCTTTACCTTGGGATTCAATTATAAAATAGGATTCAAGATTTTTAGAATTAAAGTATTTTTTAAAATCATCTAATTCTTTTTTGTCAAAGTATTTTGGGACATTTAATAAGAATATTTTGCTCAAAAATTTAAAGTCTTGTTTTTGAGCTGTTCTTATTATCGCCATATGATAAATATAAATTATTCCTTTTCAAATTTGTAATTTTACATCATGAATAGTTCAGTTAACATAAAAAATAAAAAAGCTAAGTATGATTACTCGTTACTAGATAGTTATACTTGTGGGATTGTATTGACTGGAAATGAGATAAAATCAATAAGAAATTCTAAAGCATCGCTTAATAATTCATATTGTGAATATACTGACGGTGAACTATTCGTGATCAATCTTCATATTGATCAATATGAGAACTCAAGTGAGCAAAATTATGATCCAAAAAGAAAGAGAAAACTACTTCTTAATAGACAAGAGTTAAAAAAAATTGAAAAAGACGTTCGTGATATTGGAATTACTGTTGTTGCAACTTCTCTTTTTATTAGTAAAAAAGGAATAGCAAAGCTTAACATATCTGTTGCAAAAGGTAAAAGAGAGTTTGATAAAAGAAATGTGATTAAAGACAGAGAAAATAAGATAAGTCTAAAAAGAATTAAAAAGAACTTCAATAATTAGTTTTTATTTTTTAGCATAGGAACAAATCGGAAATTTCCAAAGGTTTCTTTTTTTAATTCATTTTCTGAAATCCTAATAATTTTTGTCATGACTTGTACATCTTTTCCAACAGGAATTATTAACCTACCTCCTATTTTTAACTGCATTACAAGTTTCTTTGGGATTACTGGTGAACCTGCTGTTACTATTATACCATCAAAAGGTGAATGATCTTGCATTCCATTAAAGCCATCTCCATAAATAAATTTTTTAGGTTTAATTTTCATCTTATCAAATAGATTAGATGTAGATCTATATAAGGCATGGTCTCTTTCGATTGTATATATATCTAGATTTAAATAATCTAGAACTGCAGTTTGATAACCAGAGCCTGTACCAATTTCTAAAATTTTTTCACTAGCTGATGGGTTAAGAAGTTGTGTCTGGAAAGCTACAGTATATGGCTGTGATATAGTTTGATCATTTTCTATTGGAAGCGCCTTGTCAATATATGCTTGTTCTGAAAGCCCAGGATCAATAAATAAATGTCTAGGTATGTTTTCAATAGCACTGAGAATCCTCTGATCTTTAATGCCTTTTTCTCTTAATTCTGATGCTAGAATTCTTCGTCTTCCTTTATGTTTAAAATTATCTTCCAATTATGCTAATATTAAATTAATACTCGATTATTCCAAAAGAAGATTGTATTTTTAGCAAATGATAAAAGTTGGTGTAATTGGAGCCGGACATCTAGGTAAGATTCATCTAAAAATTATTAATTCATCAAATCAAAATTTAATAGGATTTTATGATACTGATGAAACTAATTCAAAAAAGCTTTCATCAGAATATGGTTATAAATACTATAATGATTTAGACCTATTGCTTAAAGATATTGACGCTGCAATTATAGTATCCCCGACAACTACTCATTTTGAAATTGCTAAAAAATGTATTGAAGCTGGGAAACATATATTTGTTGAAAAACCATTAACATCAAACTCCAATGAGGCCCAAATTATTAATGATTTAGCATCAAAGAATAAAATAGTTGGTCAAGTTGGATTTGTAGAGAGATATAACCAGGCATTCATTTCTTGTAACAGATTTATAAAAAATCCAAAATTTATTGAGTCGCATAGACTTTCAGATTTTAATCCAAGAGGGACTGATGTATCTGTAATAATGGATCTAATGATCCACGATATAGATATTGTTTTAAAAGTTGTAAACTCAAAAGTTAAAAAAATTAATGCTTCTGGAGTATCTATAATCAGTACTACTCCTGATATAGCAAATGCAAGAATTGAGTTTGAAAATGGGTGTATTGCAAATCTAACATCAAGTAGAATTTCTCTCAAAAAAATGAGAAAAACTAGAATTTTCCAAGAGGATGCATACATTTCTATTAACTTCTTGGAGAAAGATTATCAAGTAGTTAGAATAAGAGGAAAAGAACCTAATGATTCAGATAGTTCAATTATCATCAAAAATAATGTTGGTGAAGAAAAAGTAATATTTTTTGAAACACCTGAACTAGTTGAAATTAATTCAATTGAATCAGAGTTAATTGATTTCTTTGAGTCTATTCATAACAATTCTGAATCAAAAGTTCCACTTAGAGATGGCCTTTTAGCTCTAGAAGTAGCTGAAGAGATAATGAGTCAACTATGAGTATAAAAGATAATATCTTAAATATAAAAGAGGAAATAAGCGATCAAGTCAAATTAGTCGCAGTCTCCAAGACTAGATCAATAGATGAAATAAAAGAAGCATATAATTCTAATCAAAAGATCTTTGGAGAAAACAGAGTTCAAGAAATTGTTGAAAAACAGCAACTATTACCAGATGATATCGAGTGGCACATGATCGGACATCTTCAAAAAAATAAGGTGAAGTATATATCAAATTTTATCTCATTGATACATTCGCTAGACAGAATTTCATTAGCAACAGAAATAGATAAATGTGCTAAAAAATCAAATAGAAAAATTGATTGCCTAATACAACTTAAAATTTCTTCAGAAGAGACGAAATTTGGCCTAGAGACAAGCCTTCTAGAGGATTTTTATTCAGATATTCAAAAATATGAGAATATTAATATTGTTGGGTTAATGGGTATGGCAAGTTTTACTGAAGATCAACAAAAAATAAGTGATGAATTTTCTCAAATTAAGGAATTATATGATAGAATGAGTTTGAAGAATTCTAAATTAAAAATTTTATCAATTGGTATGAGCGATGACTATAGGTTAGCAATTGAGAAGGGATCAAATATGATAAGGGTTGGTAGTAAAATTTTCGGAAAAAGAAGTTATTGATGTATACAATAGTTGACCTTGAAGCTACAGGTGGAAAATTTAATGAGGAATCGATAATTGAGATTGCCATCTACAAATTTGATGGTGTCTCTATTACTGATCAGTTTATAAGCCTAGTAAACCCTGAAAAAGAGATACATCCTTATGTAGAAAAACTTACTGGAATTTCATCAAAGATGCTTAAGACGGCTCCTAAATTTCATGAAATAGCTAAGAGAGTCATTGAAATAACCTCTGATTCTGTTCTAGTTGCTCATAATGCTCAGTTTGATTATAGAATTTTACAATTAGAGTTTAAGAGGCTAGGATTTGATTTTTCAATGAAATCTATTTGTACAGTTATTTTATCTCAAGAATTACTTCCAGACCAGCAATCTTATAAACTTGGAAGACTATCCAGAAGTCTTGGAATTCCAATTAAGGATAGACATCGTGCAAGTGGAGATGCACTTGCGACTGTTGAGTTATTTAAAATTCTTTTAGAAAAAGATGTTAAGCAAGAAATAATAAGAAAAAGTATCGTCGAATTCCCTGGGGAAAAAATGGATAACATTTTTAAAGACGTTATAGATAATCTCAAGGAAAACACAGGAGTCTTCTATATATATAATGAGAGCAATGAATTAGTTTATATTGATTTTAGTAAGGATATTAAGAATAAACTAATTAAGTTATTTACTAGTAAAAAATTCATACCAAAGTACGTTCAGAATAATTTTAAAACAATTAAGGTACATCCTACAGGCAATGTTCACATTGCAATTTTGAAAACTCTTCAAGAGATTAATTCTCTTAGACCCAAGATTAACAATAATGTTGATCCCAAGATTTTCTCCAAAATTTCTAAACCTAAAATAATTAATGAGCTTTCAGACTTTGTAATAACATTTAATGGAAAGAAAGAGGCTGACAAAAGTTTTATTCTATTTAAAAGTGGCGTTATAGAAGGATTCGGCTATTTTGAGCTTTATAATAATATAAATTCTGAGAAAAAAATTAATTCTAGATTAGTAAAAGTGGATGAGTCAAAAAGGGTTAAAAACTATGTATATAGACTAATTTCTGAGAAGAGATATAAAAAACTAGTAAATTTGAAAGAAATTTATAAATTTTCAGACATTGAATAAAACACGTCAGAAAATACATGATATTATATATGAAGCAGACACTCCTGCTGGAAAAGTGTTTGATATATCATTAATTATAGTAATCATAATCAGTGTTATACTAGTAGCTCTTGAAACAGTTGGTTGGATAAACCAGCAATACTATGAAATACTTAATATTGCTGAATGGACAATTACTATATTATTTACTATTGAATATATATTAAGAGTTATATCTATTCACCACCCAAGAAAGTATATTTTCAGCTTTTATGGTATTATAGATTTATTGGCTACTATTCCTAAATATATATCATTATTTATAGTTGGAGCTCAACTAGAAACAATGATGGCAATTAGAGCACTTAGAATTCTAAGAATTTTCCGTGTTCTTCACATATCTAGATATATTGGTGAGTCTAACTTCCTTGTTAGATCATTATTAGTGAGCAGAGCTAAGATTATAATCTTTTTACTGTTTGTTTTAATCATGTGTATTTTATTTGGAACCCTAATGTATTTAATAGAAGGTCCTGAGGCTGGTTTTAATAATATTCCTGAGAGTATTTATTGGTGTATAAGCACTATATCAACTGTTGGTTATGGTGATATTGTCCCATTAACAGGTTTAGGTAAGTTTCTTGCATCAATCCTGATGATACTTGGTTATGGAATTATTGCAGTTCCAACTGGAATAATTTCTGCAGAAATGGCTCAAAGAAGGAAAAAAGTTGATGTTAATACTAGGGTATGTGCTGAATGTTTAAATGATAAGCATAAAGACAACGCTATTTATTGTCATCAATGTGGTTCTCACCTTGATGAAGACAAATAAAAACTTAATATACATAGCTGGGCCAACAGGCGTTGGAAAAACAGAGTTAGCTATAGAACTTGCAAAAAAGCTTAAAACTGAAATTATTTCTTGTGACTCTAGACAGTTTTATAAAGAATTAGAGATAGGCACGTGCCCTCCGACTGAGCGTCAATTAAAAGAAGTAAAACATCATTTTATTCATAACAAAAGTATTCATGATAGATATAATGTTGGATTATATGAAAAAGATGCAATACATAAAATTAATAAGCTATTTGAAGATAAAGAATATTTAATATTAGTTGGAGGCTCAGGACTGTATGCTGACTCTGTAATATATGGAATAGATGAGTTTCCAGAGATCCCTAGCAAAATTAGAGATGCTATTATAAAGGAATATAAAGATAAAGGTATCACTTACCTACAAGAGGAATTAAAAAAGTTAGATAGAGAGTATTATGAAACTGTGGATACAAGAAATCAGAGTAGAATAATTAGAGCTTTAGAGATCATAAAATACACTGGCAATAAATTTTCTTCTCTAAGAAAAAGAATCAATAAAGAGAGAATATTTAGAAGTGAGATTATAATCCTTGAATCTTCCAGAGATGAGCTCTATGATAAAATCAATAAAAGAGTTGACTTGATGATCGAAAGCGGTTTAGAAAAAGAAGCGAGTAAACTATTTAAACACAAAGGCTTAAATACATTAAATACGGTTGGATACAAAGAGTTTTTTGATTATTTTCAAGATAATATGAATCGTGAAGAAGCAATTGATAAAATTAAGCAGAACACTAGAAATTATGCTAAAAGACAAATAACATGGTTGAAAAAATACCAAAATGCTCATCGTATAAGTGCTGATAGTGAAATAAACAATGTATTAAATATATTAAACATCAATTATGAAAATATTTAAAATTATACCAATATTCTTTTTATTTATAGCTCCAGTTTATGGACAAAATGATATTAAAGATGAAGTCTTTGATCTAGCAATGAATAATATGGATGAATTCGTTGAATTTTTATCATATCCAAATGACTCCAGCTTTAGTGAAGACATATACAATTTAATTGAATGGACTAAGAATAAGTTTAAATCCTTAGATTTTTTAATGACTGAGCTCGAAACTTCTTCGATTCCACTTTTATTAGCAGAAAAAAAAATTCATGATGATCTAAAGACTATTTTAATTTATCTACATCTAGATGGTCAACCAGTTGATATTACAAGGTGGAACCAAGAAGATGCATTTAAACCTGTATTTAAAAAAAATGAAAACGGAATATTTATAGAAGATGATTGGAATAAAATTGCAAGCTATAATTATAGCGAACTAGATGATAAAGACATTAGAATATTTGCAAGATCCTCTTCAGACGCAAAAGGTCCAGTTATGATGTTAATTCAAGCCTTAAAGTTTATGAAGTTAAAAAATATTGATCAAGAGTTCAATATTAAGCTGATAATGGATTTTGAAGAAGAAATTGGATCGCCTAGTTTACCTAGTGCAGTAGAGGTTCATAAAGAGAAGCTAGAAAGTGATGCTCTACTAATATTTGATGGACCACAACATGCATCAGGATTACCGACGTTAAATTTTGGAAATAGAGGTATATCCTCAATCACATTAAAAACCTATGGACCGATTGTTCCTCAACATAGTGGTCATTTTGGAAATTATGCACCAAATCCTGTCTTCAGAATGTCAAATATATTATCCAGTATGAAAGACGAAAACGGAATTGTAAAAATTAAAGGCTATTATGACGGAATTAACATAACTGATGAAGTCAAAGAATACTTAGATGCTGTACCTGATAATGAAGATGAAATGAAAGATAAAATGGAATTTAAAACACCTGAATCTGTTGGAAATTCGTATCAAGAAGCAATCCAATACCCTTCATTAAATGTTAGAGGTATAAGATCTGGCTGGGTAGGTTCAGAAGTTAGAACTATTGTTCCATCAGAGTGTATAGCTGAGATAGATGTAAGATTAGTAATTGAAACTGATGGTTATAAACTACATGACTTAATAAAAAAACATATTGAATCATTAGGGTATATTGTAACCGATAAAGAGCCATCAAAAGAAATGAGATTAAAATATGATAAAATTGTAAGGTTTAATTCGCGTGTTTCATATCCTGCATTTAGAACTGATATAAATAGTGATCTTGGAATTTGGCTAAAGGATGTAATGGTTAAAACATTCGGCAAAGAGCCTGTTTTAAAAAGAACTAGTGGAGGTTCAGTTCCTATTTCACCATTTGTAAACACACTGAATATACCTGCTGTTGGAGTACCAACCGTTAATAAAGACAATAATCAGCATAGTCCAAATGAGAATATAAAGATTACTAATTATATTAAAGGTATTGAGACATTTATTGGGATACTTTCTAGTAAGTTTGACTAGGATATAGCTGAAATTATATTTTCTTTCAGATCGGAAATTATATCATTAGAATTTCTTGGCTTAAAACTGCTGCCAGTTATTTTATCAAAAAGTTCGATATATCTTTTGGAAACATCCATTACAACATTATCAGAAATTTCAGGAAGTTTCTGGCCTTCCTTCCCTTGAAAGTCATTCTGTATTAACCACTGACGAAAAAATTCTTTAGACAATTGTTTAGGGGTTTCTCCCCTATTCATATAATCCTCATATGTGTCTTCATAAAAATATCTAGATGAATCAGGAGTGTGAATCTCATCAATTAAGCAAAGATTATCTTTGGAATCATATCCAAATTCATACTTTGTATCAACTAGAATTAATCCTCTTTTTTTTGCTATTTCTGTACCTCTCTTAAATAGTTTATAAGTTATATTTTCTATTTCTTCGTATTGGTCTAATCTTAAAATACCTTTTTTTATTATATCAGATTTAGATATATCTTCATCATGACCAAAATCAGCTTTTGTGCTTGGAGTAATTATGGGATTATCAAATTTTTGATTTGATGATAATCCACTTGGTAAATTAACTCCACAAATGCTTCTCTTACCAGATCTGTACAATCTATCAGAATGTCCACTTAAGTAGCCTCTAATAACCATTTCTACTTTTATAGGTTTGAGTTTTCTACCTATTGAAACATTTGGATCAGGAGATGAGATAAGCCAATTTTGAATTATATCTTCAGTGGACTTTAGCATATCAACTGAAATTTGATTTAACACTTGACCTTTAAATGGAATTGGTTTAGGCATGACAATGTCAAATGCAGAAATTCTATCAGATGCAATAACAACCAATATATCATCTTCTAAAGAGTATACATCTCTTACTTTACCTTCATATTTGGATATTTGACCAGGAAGATTAAAATCTGTTTTAAAAATTGTATTCAAAACCTATTTATTTTTCAATTTTATTATATGCATCTATAACTTTTTTAACTATGGGGTGCCTAATTACATCTTTATCATCAAGATAGATTATATCAATACCCTTCTTTCTTGAAAGTATCTTAATTGCATCTTTTAATCCAGAGCTTACTTTTCTTGGAAGATCTATTTGACCAGGATCTCCAGTAACCATAAATTTAGCATTCATACCCATTCTAGTTAAAAACATTTTCATCTGAGCATTAGTTGTATTTTGTGCTTCATCTAAAATCACAAAAGCATTATCCAATGTTCTTCCCCTCATAAATGCTAAAGGAGCAATCTCAATTGTCCTATCTTCAAGAAATTTCTGTAGCTTATTAACTGGAATCATATCTCTAAGAGCATCATAAAGGGGTTGCATATACGGATCAAGTTTTTCTTTTAAATCTCCTGGGAGATAACCTAAATTTTCTCCAGCTTCAACTGCAGGTCTTGTTAATATAATTTTTTTAATTTCTTTCTCTTTAAGAGCTTTTACAGCCATCGCAACACCAGTGTAAGTTTTTCCTGTACCTGCTGGACCAATTGCAAATATTAAGTCATTATCTAGAATAGACTTATGAAGTTTTTTTTGATTTGCGGTTTTAGCTAAGATAGGTTTACCGGAAACGCCATGTAAAATTAGTGAAGGTTTGTCACCATTGAATTTTATATCCTTAACAACAATATCATTTATTACATCTGGATCTATATTATTATAATCTGAATAGTAATTTAATAGAGTTCTAAATTTATTATCAAATAACTTTAATTCACTTTTTTCACCAAGGGCTTTAATAGTTTGTCCTCTTTGAACCAGTTTAAGTTTTGGGAAACTAGATTTTAAAGAATTTAAATTATCTCTTGAGAAAAAGTTTTGCGGATCAACATCAGTTAGTTCAAATTCTAGCTCACTCAATAGATTTAATTTAAAAATTTGTTATAGTAGATTATTTAATCCAAATTTACATAAAATTTATAAAGTTTATCTTAATTAATGTCTATCATAACCTTAACTACAGATTATGGAAATAAGGACTATTTTGTTAGTTCATTAAAAGCAAAAATAGTTTCAGAAATTGATTCAGCAGAAATTATAGATATATCCCATAATATTAGCCCATTTAATTTAACTGAAGCTGGGTATATTCTTGAAGGAGCACACAAAAACTTTCCAAAAGGTACAATTCATATGATCTGTGTAGATTCAGAACTTACTCCTGAAAATAAACATATAGTAATCAAGCATGAAGAATCATTTTTTATTGGTGCTGATAATGGAGTATTTTCTTTAATTTTTAAGGATATTATTCCAGAAAATATTTTTGAAATTAATTTACATAATAGCTTTAATTATAAAATATCTTCAGATGATTTATTTGTTAAGGTATTAGGACATATTTTAAGATCTGGACCTTTAAATGTTGTTGGCTCAAAAATCAATAAAATCAAGGAGATTAAAAATTTAAGACCTGTTGTAAACCAAGAACAAAATCAAATTATAGGCAGTGTAATTTATATAGACAACTATGGCAATGTTATAACAAATATTACTGAAAAGTTATTTAAAGATATTTCAAAAACTAGATCCTTCACAATAAATGCAAGAAACGTTAAGTTCACAAAAATTTATAAGAACTACTCTGATGCAATTGATTTTAGCCTAGATAAAAAAGATCGAGAAGAAGATGGAAAGAAGATGGCAATATTTAATAGTCTTGGCTATCTTCAATTAAGTATTTACAAAAGTAATCCTCAGACAGTGGGAAGTGCTAGCACCTTATTTGGACTAAATTATCGAGATCCTGTAAGCATTTATTTTTAGTGTTTGTATTTGGTAGATAACTTTTATAAGTAATTATAAGATTTATAATATCAAATAAATATATTTGAAAAAAAACACATGAAGTTTATTGTTTCATCATCGATTTTGTACAAAGAACTCCAAATTCTAGGCGGGGTAATTAATTCTTCAAATACTATTCCTATACTTGATAATTTTTTGTTTGAAGTAGATAATAACAAACTTAAGATCAGTTCATCAGATCTTGAATCTACAATGACTTCAGAAATTGATATTGAGTCTCAGTCTTCAGATAAAGTAGCAATCTCTGCTAAGCTATTAATAGATATCCTGAAGACATTTTCAGATCAACCGTTGACATTTATAAAAACTGAAAATAATACTATTGAGATTAGCGCAAGTAATGGAAAATATTCTCTTGCATACCTAGAAGGTGGAGAATTTCCAAAACAAATTGAAATTTTAGATGCACATGAAACTATAATTAATGGAATTGATCTAGGTAATGCAATAAATTCAACAATCTTTGCTTCTGGAACAGATGACCTCAGACCTGTCATGAGTGGAGTCTTTTTTCAATTTAATAGCGAATCCTTAAAGTTTGTTGCAACCGACGCTCATAAACTAGTGAAGTTTGAAACATCTGAATATAACTCCAAAGAAGTATCTGAATTTATTATGCCTAAAAAACCTTTACAAATACTTAAAGGAATTCTTCAGACACATGATTCTGAAATAACTATTCAGCATAATGACTCTAATGCAAAATTTATTTTTGGAAAAAGTTCAATTACTTCAAGGCTAATTGATGGTAAGTTTCCTAATTATGAAGCTGTTATTCCAAAAGATAATCCAAACGTTCTCACAATTGATAGAGAGCTTTTCTTAAATTCTGTTCGAAGAGTTAGTATTTTCTCTAATAAGACAACTAATCAAATTAGGATTAAACTTGCAGGATCTCTCTTAAATATTAGTGCTGAAGACTTTGACTTTAGCAATAGAGCAGATGAAAATCTAGAGTGTGAGTATTCAGGTGATGATATCCAAATTGGATTTAACTCAAAGTTTTTAATTGAAATGCTTAATAATTTAGATTCTGAAACCATCACACTCTCAATGTCTCATCCAAACAGAGCAGGTATTATTAGGCCAGTAACTGAAAAAGACTCTTCACAAGAGTCAATAACTATGCTTGTAATGCCAGTAATGTTAAATGATTAGTCAACTGACTCTTCTATTCCCTTAGATGCTTGCTTATAAACACCTTTTTCAAGCTTTTTTCTAATTGAAGAAAATGCATCAAGAGTTTCATTAATGTCATTAATATTGTGTGAAGCAGTTGGAATTAGTCTAAGCAGAATTAATCCCTTTGGAATTACAGGATAAACAACAATTGAACAAAAAATATGGTAATTTTCTCTTAAGTCTTTAACTAGGGCCATTGCCTCAGGGATACTACCCTTTAGGTATACTGGAGTAACACAACTTTGTGTTGAGCCAATATCAAAACCTCTTTCCTTCAAACCAGATTGAAGTAAATTAACATTTTCCCAGAGTTTTTGTTTAAACTCAGGTCTAGTCTTAATTAATTCAAGTCTTTTAAGTGCTCCAATAACTAACTGCATCTGAAGAGATTTTGCAAACATTTGTGAACGCATATTATATTTCAAGAATTCAATTATTTCAGAATCACCTGCAATAAAAGCACCAGTTGAAGCTAGTGATTTAGCAAAAGTTGCAAAATAAACATCAATTTGATCTTGAACGCCCTGCTCTTCACCTGCGATTACTAGTACTCCTCCACCTGTTTGCTCAGCAAGTTTAGTTGCTCTTTCAAGATTTTTTTCTAAACTTTTCATGTCATTATGTTGATATGTGAATCGCTTACCAAGGTGAAGCCTAACTCCATCAATTATACATGCGTGAGAATCAATATCATAAACAATAATATCATTTTTAGTTACTAAAGTATCTATAGTGGAAAGGATCCCTTGATATCCAAAATTAAGAAGGTATGCAGATTCCTTTGAAACAAATTTAGCAAGTTCAGATTCTAATTTTTCATGAAGATTTGTATGACCTGACATCATTCTTGCTCCCATTGGATAAGCACTCCCATATTGCTCAGCAGCTTTAGCATCAACTTCTCTTACTTCTGGATTATTTGCTAAACCTAAATAATCATTTACACTCCACGTAATAACTTCTTTACCATTAAACATCATTCTATTAGAAATTGGACCTTCTAGTTTAGGAAAAACAAAGTAGCCTTCAGCAATAGATGCCCATTTACCTAGAGGACCTTTATTTTTATATATTTTGTCAAATAAATCTTGCATATAAATTATATATAATTAATTGAATTTTTTTTGGGTTGATAAAAACTGGAGTCATAGAAACCTTGATTGTTCATCCATTCATCAGAATATATTTTACTTAAATACCTGGAACCATGGTCAGGAAAAACAATTACAACACAACTTGAATGATCAAATTCATTTTCATCATTTAATATTTTTGTAGCTTGAAAAGCCGCCCCTGAAGTATATCCAACAAACAATCCTTCATTTAAAGTTATCTCTCTGGCCATATGAGCGCTATCTGAATCTGTAACTTTTACAAACTTATCGATAATTTTAAAATCAGTTGCAGAAGGTACAATGTTTTTTCCAAGTCCTTCTATCCTATATGAGTATATTTCATTCGGATCAATTTCACCTGTTTCATGGTATTTTTTTAAAATTGAACCATAAGCATCAACACCAATAATTTTTACATCATTATTTTTTTCTTTTAAAAATCTACCTATTCCTGATATAGTTCCTCCAGTTCCACTGCAAGCTATTAGGTGGGTAATTTTTCCATTTGTCTGACTCCAAATTTCTGGGCCAGTAGTTTGATAGTGTGCTTCAACGTTCAAATCATTAAAATATTGATTAATGTATACAGAGCCTTTAATTTCGTTAGTTAACCTCTTTGCGACCTCATAGTAAGACCTTGGATCATCAGATGATACATTTGAAGGACAAACATAAATTTCAGCACCCAAGCATTTCAACATATTAATTTTATCTTTAGATGCCTTAGAGCTTACTGCCAAAATACATTTATATCCTTTAAGTAATGAAACTAAAGCTAAGCTAAAACCAGTGTTACCAGATGTTGTTTCAATAATAGTGCTACCCTCCTTTAAAATACCTTTATTTTCAGCTTGATTAAGTATATGAAGAGCAATTCTATCTTTATTAGAGTGACCTGGATTAAACCCCTCAAACTTTGTAAAGTATGTTCCTTTAAAATTTTTTGTAACCTCATTTAGTCTAATTAATGGAGTGTTACCTATAAGCTCTAAAATATTATTGTAAGGTTTATTATTAGAAGGCATTAGATCATGGAAATAATGCACAAATTTAATTAAAAATAACTAGTAATCACATGAAAAATCTCCAATTGGAGATCCATCTGGAGTTTTAGTCTTTTCAATTGGTATATATTGATTAGGGTTAGCATAAAAGCCATTGATTTTTGTAATTAAAAAATCATTATACTCAGATCTATTTCTCATTAAATAATTCATTAAACTATTAATTCTTGAATATATTTTAGATTTAGAGATGTCATTACTTTGCTTATTATTATAAGCCATGAATAAATGATCTAAAAATAAAGATTGGGTATTTTTGTTGATAGAAGATTCATATTCACTCATTTTCATTTTCTTAAAGACAGAATTCTGAATTTCACTAAGATAGTTTTCAAGAGATAAAATATTTTTTCCAAACATATTCTGCTGATGGACCCTATTTATTCTTTCTGGATTTAACATATAAGTAAAGACATGATTAATAATTGCACTTGAAGCATTTATATAATCAAATCCAACACCCGTATTTGAGACAAAGTTCTCTCTTGTTCTTGGATTCCTAAAAGACCTAGGACCTAGAATTTCAATTAAGTTTTGAGGAATGGTTAGATTAGTTGGATCAATTACTTTAAGAAGGGAATTTAATGATTGAATCTGCAAATCTTTATCAGCAAACTTTACTTTATCACCTCTGTTATTTTTAACATAATAGAGATAATCTATACCTCCAATAGCCTTTGCTGCTGCTTCAATTTGATATCTGTGCAACATATATATTGGAACCATTATATCTTCAATTCTGTCGTATGGTTCACCATTTCTTAAGTTATCTAAATCAAGGTTACTAAGCGCTTGTTTTCTAACGTTTAATAATTTATCAAGCTCTTTGTAAGCAAGATCACCATTATCCCATAAATGAGAGTATGGATTTGCACTACTAACTGGTCTCGAATCAGAATCACTTAGGTAGTATAACCCATTCTCAACAGCATCATCTAAAATCTTATTAAGCTCCTGATCCTCATTTAATGAGTTCGAAAAATCAGAATAAGCATATTGAACACTTACTTTATCCCATTCTCCAATATCTTTTGCATATGCATTATCAATATTTATCTGGTTATCTACATATGAAATTTTTGGATGTGGGTAATCCATTACTGAAACCCTATCATTAGCACTAGAAATAAAATTATGACCAAAACCAAGAGTATGTCCAATCTCATGCGCAGACAATTGTCTAATCCTATCTAAAGAAGTTTCTTTTATTAATTTTTTATTTTCTTCTGTATTAGGATTGTCTATTAGCCCACTAAGAATCATATAATCTTGTCTAACCCTTAAGCTTCCCAAACTTACTTGACCTTTTATAATTTCTCCTGTCCTAGGATCAACAATACTAGCTCCATAACTCCACCCTCTGGTTGATCTGTGAATCCACTGAATTAGATTATATCTTACATCCATTGGATCAGCATCTTCAGGTAAAACCTCAATTCTAAAAGCATCTTTATATCCTGCACTTTCAAATGCTTGATTCCACCAATTTCCTCCCTCTATAAGCGCAGACTTTACTGGCTCTGGTGTACCATTGTCTATATAGTAAATGATAGGTTCTGTTGGTTCGCTTATTTCTTGATCAGGATATTTTTTATTTAATCTATGTCTAACTATAAACCTTTGTTCTAGCTTCTCATCAATTGGAGTTGAATAATCATAAACTATGAAAGGATTGCTTCCACTTCTTGGATCAAATTTTCTTTTTTTATAATTATTATCAGGAAGCTTAACAAAAGAATGATGTTGATTAACGGTTATATTTGATGGAGTTGGAGTAACACTTCTAACAAGATTTCCCATAGGATTACCAGTAAAAGTAAGGATTACATCAAATTCTATATTTTCTGGAAAGGCTTTTGTTCTATCAAGTTCAATCGCAGACATTGATTTATTTAAAGAATAATTACCAGAATTAGAAAACCTTAATCTTTGCGCAACACCATGAGCATCATTCATAAGCAAAGGACTTAGGTCAATTATGTAATTATTATTTTTTTCTTCAATTATTTCAAATGAAAATAAAACAGATCTTGCAAAAGCTTCCTCAACAGCCTTGTTTTCAAGATAGTTATCAGAATTAGAAACATATCTTGTATTTGGCTGAACCATTAATATTTTGTTACCTCTTTTAGTAAAAAAAACTATTCTAGTATTACCTAGTTGACCTCTATCTAGACCCAGATCATTGTTACCAATACCTCTACTTAATGAATTTATATATAAAAATTCTTTGTCAAGATTATTTATCTCAAGATGGATTTTTCCTGAATTATTACTGTAGGAAAAATTCATAAATCCTTCAAAATCAATGTTTTGAGAAAAAACAAGATTTGAAAATAAAAGCGCAATGAATAGTATTTTTTTCATGGTTAATTTTTTAGAAATATAATTTTTTTTTTCGAAATCATATAATTAATTTCAACCATGTTTTCTAAAGAAAATTTAAAGGGAGTTAAAAAACGTATTGATACGTTAAGGGGGTTTCTTTGACCTGGAGTCTAAAGAGTCCATTCTTTCTAATTTAGAAATCAAAGCTTCTGACCCTAATTTCTGGACGAATCCTAAAGATGCAGAAAAAATTGTCAAAGAAATTCAACAAATTAAATCCTTAATATCTGAATTTGATGTTTTAATCACAAAGTATGATGATATAACAGTTCTCAGTGAATTTTTCTTGAATAAAGAGATTAGTGAAAATGAGATTAACGAGTCATATAATGAATTAGAGAGTCTAATTGAAGACATGGAATTTAAAATGATGCTCAGCAAAAAAGAAGATTCTATGTCTGCAATTCTTCAGATTACTGCTGGAGCAGGTGGAACTGAATCTTGTGATTGGGCTGAAATGCTTTTAAGAATGTATTTGATGTGGGGTGAAAAAAACAATTTTAAAATCAAAGAACTAAATAATCAACCTGGTGATGTAGCTGGAATAAAAACTGCTACGATTCAAATTGATGGAGACTTTGCTTTCGGATGGTTAAAAGGTGAAAATGGTGTTCATAGATTAGTAAGAATATCACCTTTTGACAGTAATGCAAAAAGACACACCTCTTTTGCGTCTGTATATGTATACCCACTTGTTGATGATTCAATAGAAATTAACATTAACCCTTCTGATTTGATGTGGGAGACGATGAGGGCAGGTGGAGCTGGAGGTCAAAGTGTCAATAAGCTTGAAACTGCAGTAAGACTTAAACATAAACCAACAGGAATTACTGTTGAAAACTCAGAAACAAGATCACAATTAGATAACAAGCAGAAAGCGCTTATGCTTCTTAAATCTCAGCTTTATGAGATTGAGATTCAAAAAAACAATGAGGAAAGAAAAAAAATTGAAGATTCTAAGAAAAAAATTGAATGGGGATCACAAATCAGAAATTATGTATTACACCCATATAAAATTATAAAGGATGTTAGAACTGGTCATGAGTCAGGAAATACTGAGGCAGTTCTTAACGGAGACCTTAATGATTTCTTAAAGTCATTTCTTTTAAAAGGAAGTTAATTAGAATGGAACATCTTCGTCGTCATCTTTATTTGACGGCTCACTAAAGTCACTTAATTTATTATCTGTGTTTAGCTTTGATTGAAATTCAAAAGGAGAATCGAAGCTATCAATATCTTCAAATTTACCAAGGTTAGCTACAAATTTAAGTTTGATTGAGTCTAAAGCACCATTTCTATGCTTTGCTACAATAAACTCACCTTGACCTTCAGATGGTGTTTTCATATCATCATCCCATTCTGTAATTCCATAATATTCAGGTCTATATAAGAATGATACAATGTCAGCATCTTGTTCAATTGCTCCCGATTCCCTAAGATCAGAAAGTATAGGTCTTTTAGTACCACCTCTAGTCTCTACTGCTCTTGAAAGCTGGGATAAAGCAATAACTGGTATATTTAATTCTTTTGCTAATGCTTTAAGATTTCTAGAAATTGTAGATATTTCCTGTTCTCTATTACCTGCTTTATTAGAAGATCCTAAATTCATTAATTGAAGATAATCTACAACTATCAAAGAAAGGCCATCTTTTTCTGTTCTTGCAAGCCTCCTAGCCTTTGCTCTAAGTTCCATTGGAGATAATATTGAGCTGTCATCTATCCACAGAGGCATATTTTTTAACTTTTCACTTTGTTGTAAAAGGATTCTTAATTCGTCATCTTTCAACATTCCAGATCTTACATTTTGCTGATTTAATTTAGTCATTCCAGAAAGTAATCGTGTTGTAAGAGATTCACCCGGCATCTCTAAACTAAAAATAAGAACAG
>LUMP01000113.1_pt1 | contig 18414 bp, 16 predicted proteins | sample 729641 | NCBI WGS metagenome assembly LUMP01 (sample SAMN03860260, study PRJNA289734) | marine metagenome | biome: seawater column; feature: ocean; material: water; isolation source: Red Sea water column Station 12 - depth 47m | place: Saudi Arabia: Red Sea | collected 2011-10-15 | depth 47 m | reverse complement strand
CCATTGATAGTAAATTTTAAATTTGAAAAATCTTCTTTGAGTCTATAAACCCAAGGATAGTTTAACGGAGGAATAGTTCTATTTTCTTTTGGACTAAGTCCGGTTAGCCAGGCTTTACGAGCATGAACAATAAAGTGCTCGCAACCTTTATCACTTATCCGCTGTACAAAATCAGATAGCTGCTCGTAGCTCTCCATGTCATCAATCCCAATTCGATGCTTTACGGTTACTGGTATATCGCACTTTTCAGTCATACTCTCAACGCACTGGGCAACAAGATCAGGTTCTTTCATGAGGCATGCTCCAAAACTTCCTGAAAGCACCCTGTCAGATGGACAACCTACATTAATGTTTACTTCATCATAACCCCATTTCTGAGCAATTAAAGCGCATTCAGCCATTTCTTTTGGGTCGCTTCCGCCAAGTTGAAGAACTAAAGGGTTTTCGTCATCATTAAAATCTAATAATCGATTTTTATCGCCATGTAGGATTGCCTTTGACGTAATCATCTCAGTATAAAGAACAACATTCTTACTGATGAGACGATAGAAGTATCTACAGTGTTTATCAGTCCAATCCATCATTGGAGCTATAGAGATTAGTGACTGATTCATTCGATTTTTGAAGCCAATTCAGTTAAAGCAAATGCAATACTTTCGGAAACTATTTCAGACCTGACTCCTGAGAAAAATTGAGTAGTCGTTGTTACACTTCCATCAACATAAAAACCAAAACATACCATTCCAACTGGTTTTTCTGCAGTGCCCCCAGAAGGACCAGCAATCCCTGTAACCGATATTGCTAAATTACTATTTGAGTTATTTCCGGCGCCCATTGCCATCTCACTAGCTACTTTTTCACTAACAGCGCCAAAGTGCTTGATAGAATCTGGGTCAACGTTAAGCATACTTATTTTTGATTCATTACTGTAGGTTATAAAACCACAGTTGAAATAGTTAGATGCTCCAGGAATTGAAGTGAGTGAGCTAGATAATGATCCACCAGTACAAGACTCAGCAATGGCAATCGAAATACCCTTTGAAATCAATAGCTCGCTTAACTTTTTAGCTTTCAAGTAAGACATTATTGCTTCCCTTTAATTGCAGATTGAACAATCTCAAAAACATCTTTTGAAATTTTATCTCTATCAATGATTGACTTAATCTGAAGCTCTTGAAGTTTTGAATACTTGGGGACAAAGCGCCTCCAGTGATTAAAAATACCAGCAAACCTTGCAGCAATCTGCGGGTTCAAATCATCTAACTCAATGACAACTTCACTCATAAGCTCATAGCCATCTTGACAATGAAACTGTATATAGTTTTGACTAAAGGAACCAATAACCGATCGAACTCTATTTGGGTTCTTTATGGTAAACAACTTATGCTTCATTAGATTTCTAATATCACTAACGGATGTGAGTGAAGATATAGCTTGTGCACTAAACCATTTATCCATCACCTGAACATCTGAGCGATGCTGATGATAGAAACGTTCAATCACCTCATCTCGGTATGAATTTTCTGCATTTAATAGAGATTGGAATGCACCATACTGATCAGTCATACAATCTGCACTGATAAATTGCTGATAAGCGATATCAAATTCACCGAGTCTTGTTAGATAGACCAGACATATATTTTTGAATGAGCGCTCAGCAACAGAGACTGGAGAGAGGTCAAAAGACTTCTTGGTATTCAATTTTTCATAGGCTTCTAAAAAAACATCCTTAAATTTATTTCCAATTTCAAGATAGGAGTTGTTTCTTCTATTGTGGACGTCCTCAACATCAATTTCACTCACATTTTGATGAATGATTTGCTCAGAAGGAAGACTCATCATCTCTGACAAAAGTGCTAAATCATTTTCTTTAGACATTAGATTTTCAATCATTCTAAATAGCTCTTTTTTAGAGACAAACTCTGGATTTAGGATGAAATCTAACCAAAGGCTTTGAACCTGATCCCATCGATTGAAAGGATCAGTATCGTTTGACACCAAAAATATCTTCTCATTCGTTGTCATTTGAGAGTTAAATTTGATTGGTGCTGAAAAACCCCTAAACCAAGATGGAGTCGGCTTACTCGGAATATTTTCAAATGAAATCGTTTTGACGAGCTCATCAATTACCACCATTCCAGATTTAATCTCATGACCATCCTGCCCTATTAAGCCAAAACGATTTGGAATCATGAATGGTGTTTTAAGGTTATTTTGAGTAAATGTTGCAGTATAAACTTTTGCATCTGAATCATACTCGTCTTGGAAACCTACCTCAGGAGTTCCTGGTTCAGAGTACCAGGGCATAAAGCTTTCAAAATTGCTATTATTCGCATCTGCCATACTGGCAACAAAATCATCAATGGTAACCGCATCTCCGTCATGTCTTTGAAAGTATAATTTCATACCTTTCTGAAAACCTTCTTCACCAAGGATGGTATGTATCATTCGAATAACCTCAGCCCCTTTCTCGTAGACGGTAGAGGTATAGAAGTTATCCATTGAGATATAAGACTCTGGTCTGACAGGGTGAGACATGGGTCCTGAGTCCTCAGCAAACTGCCTTGTCTTAAGCTGAATAACATCAGAAATTCTTTGAATAGCCCTTGACCTTAGATCGGAAGAAAACTCTTGATCTCTAAAAACTGTCAGGCCTTCCTTTAAACTGAGCTGAAACCAGTCCCGACAGGTTACTCTGTTACCAGTCCAATTATGGAAATACTCATGACCAATTATGGATTCGATTCTTACAAAGCTTGAGTCAGTTGTTGATTCTTTGTCTGCAAGGACGCAATCTGAATTAAATATGTTTAAACCCTTGTTTTCCATTGCCCCCATATTGAAATCATCAACAGCAACAATCATGTAAATATCTAAATCGTAACTCAGATTAAATCTTTCTTCATCCCAAGCAAATGCCTTTTTAAGTGACTCCATTGCAAAAGATGTTTTATGCATATTGTGAGGCTCAACATAAAGCCTTAAATCAACCTTCCTACCCGTTGCGGTTATAAATTCATCCTGCAGAAAATCAAGCTTTCCAGCAACCAAAGCAAAAAGATAGCATGGCTTTGGTGCAGGGTCATGCCAGACAGAAAAGTTTTTTGAATCCTCTATTAAGTTTCCATTGCTCAGTAGAACAGGATAATGGTTTCGATTGGCATTGATTTTGGTAGTAAAAACACTTAAGACATCAGGCCTATCAAGATAATAAGTAATTTGCCTAAAACCCATCGCTTCACATTGGGTGCAAAAATTACCGCTTGACTGGTAGAGGCCATTTAAGTCTGTTTTACTCTCTGGATGAATTTTAACCCTGACCTCTAGCTCAAACTTATCAGGCGGGTTTAGTAAAAAGAGTCCATCATCTTTGAGTTCATAATTGGCGCTTAATCCATCAACCTTGATTGATAAAAGTTCTAGCGACTCACCATTTAAAAACAACTCATCAACTGGCCTCGTTACGATTGGGTTTTTGTAAAAAACAATTTTAGATTCAACAATTGTTTCATCATCACCAAGATTGAAATCAAGCTCTGTTGTCTTGATTAAATGAGTGCTTGGCTCATAATCTTCTCTATAGATTGGTTGTGGCATTAGATTAGAAATAGGAGCGCTCCAAGAAAAATTCTATAAACAACAAACGGGAGAAAGCCAATTCTTTCAACCAACTTAATAAAAAATACAATTGTAAAATAAGATGTCAGAAATGCAATAGCAAAACCAAACAATAGCAACAACCAGTTAACCTGCTGGTACTGATTAGAAAGTTCAAAAAGCTTCATAATAGTTGCCAGACTTATCACTGGGATTGAGAGCAAAAAAGCAAACTTAATGGACAGCTTTCTGGATAGACCTATCAGGAGTGCTGCAGTGATCGTGATACCCGCGCGAGAGGTTCCAGGAATTAGAGCTAGAGCCTGAAAGCACCCAACAATTACAATATCGCTTCCTCGAATCACTTCGCGATTCATGTTTCTGACTCTATGAAAAATATCAGAAAGACCAAGTGCAACGCCAAAGAAAATAGTTGCGTAGGCTACTACTTGAAAACTCCTTAGATTCATTTCAACAAAGTCATTCAAAAAAAGACCTGCCAAGCCAACTGGAATAGTTCCCAATAAAACGCCCCAAGCTAGAAATGAATCGCCTTGCATTTTTCTGCTAGATATAGATGAGAAAAAATCTTGTACAAGAGTAGCGATCGAAGTCCTGTAATAGATGATGACTGCACAAAGGGAGGCAAAATGAAGAACAACATCAAAAGCCAAGCCTTGGTCAGGCCAATCAAAAAACTTTGGAAGAATAACTAGGTGAGCTGATGAGGATACAGGTAAGAACTCTGTCAAACCTTGAATAAAAGCTAAGATTATTGCTTGAAAAATATCCATAAATTAATTCTAAAGCCTATTTGTTAAGTCTAGCTCTTTAAAGCCTTCCAATTTTAATGATTGTTTCTTACCTAAAGCTAATACTTTAAAGACTTCTCCCATAGCACCTGGCAATACGAGCTGCTTAATTTCTTGAGCAATTTTTCTTCTTTTTTCTTCATTCTCTTCATTTTTTAGGTAATCGTCTATACCCAAAGAAATTAAAAACATTGACTGCGTGGTGTAGCCGGATATTTCAAAGCCGCAATCCTTTGCGCTACTTGCAACATTACTAAAGTTTACCGATGCTGTAATGTCTTGCTTGCCAATATCTATAAATGGGTCATCATTTGATTTATGCTTAGAAAAACACTTTAGAGTTCCTTGGCTTCTTTGAGGATGGAAATACTCAGGTCCAGTCATTCCGTAATCTATCAATAAGACTGTCCCTTCAGTCAATAAACCATAAATCGATTTAATCCATGCGCTTGACTGGAGGCTTATTTCTGTCGTATAACCCTCCTGAAAATCTTCAGACGATGGAATAATTGAGTTTATCAAGGGCTCATTAAGTTTAACCCACTTAAATTTTCCATCAATAAAATCCACACCCATTTCGTAAAAATTACCATTAGAAAAACTTATGCGTTTAACTGGAAATGCATCTAAAACCTCATTGGCAATGACCACGCCTTTAAATTTTTTAGGGAGCTCAGTAAGCCACTCAACGCGATCAAGTAGTTCGGGTAAGATTTTTTTGATTGTTTCCTTTTGGGTGAACCTAAGCTTAGCGCTCAGCTCAATAATAAAATATTTCTTCGGAAGAGATTTCAATCTTCCAAGCTCAAAGAGTATCTGCGCTGCAAGAATACCACTTCCAGCCCCAAATTCTAGAATGTCTCCACCATTAAGTACTTGTTTACATTGCCTGGCAAGACAAAAGCCAAAAAGGTCTGAGACTTCAGGAGAAGTAATAAAGTCCCCCTTATGTCCAAAGATGGTTTTGTTAGAACGGTAGTAACCAAATTCTTGATGATATAACGCTTGATTCATAAAGACATCAAATCCAATGGGATTGTTATTTTCTTTGATGCTTTTAGCTATAATATTTTCGAGACTCATAAGTAAAAATTATTTTATACTGAGAGCACTTAATATTCTTCATAAAACCAAAAATACATTAAATTTATTTACCAAAAAGACTAAAGATGAAAACAGCATTAGTTACAGGTGGTGCAGCTCGAATTGGGGCACAAATCGCCAAAACACTTCATGATAACAATTTTAAGATTATTATTCATTGCAATGAGTCACTTGAAAAAGCTGAAATTCTAAGTGAAAAACTCAACTCAAAGCGAAAAAATACTGTAGAAGTCGTCTCAGGAAATCTCAATAGTATTGATAGCATCAAATCTATAGTTGATTCTATTGATTCACTAGATTTACTGGTGAATAATGCATCTGTTTTTTATCCTAAGTCTGTCGAAGACTCTGACATTAAAGTTTGGGATGAAGTCCTTAATGTCAACTTAAGAGCACCTTTTTTCCTATCTAGGGGACTAAGTGAAAAATTATCATCAACCAGTGGTTCTATTATTAATATTATTGATATCCACTCGGAGAGACCCTTAAAGAATCATGCTGTTTACAATATCTCAAAGGCTGGGCTGAAAATGATGACTCAAACTTTAGCCAAGGAGCTTGCACCTAGTGTAAGAGTCAATGGCGTTTCACCAGGGTCAATCCTTTGGCCTGAAGCTAGCGCTGAGATCTCAGACTTAGAAAAAAAACTTATGCTTGAGAGGATAGCTCTTAATAAACAAGGCTCTCCTCAAGATATAGCTGATACGGTCTTATTTTTAGCAAATTCTGAATACATCACTGGACAAATTATCAATATAGATGGTGGTAGAACTCTCAACCAGTAAGAATTATCTGTAGGTCAACTTGTGATATAATAACGATGTCGAATATTATTTATCGACCAACAAGAATTTTTTTACAATTATTTCAAAATAAAACAAAAGGAAATATTGTAACGAACTATTTTTTATGGGCTTATTGGTGCCGCATACAGAACTTATTTAGATATTGATGAATCTTCAAAATCAAAACTTTATTCCTATTCAATGCTTAAGCGTTGAAGCTATGCATGTGCTCAATAGTCCAGATATAACAGGACTTTATAATGAATCACATTCTCATAAACGCTACCCACAAGGAAGAGATCCGGGTGGCCATTGTCAAGAATCAAAAGCTTACCAATCTTGACATAGAAACCAGCCTTAATCGTAAAACTAAAGGCAACATATACAAGGCAAAAATTTCTCGAGTTGAACAGTCACTTGAGGCTGCTTTTGTTGACTATGGTAAAGAAAAACATGGCTTTCTTCCCTTTAAAGAGGTTTCCCCTTTCTTTGCGGAAGGCGTTAAACCTAAGGGAGAAAAATTAACAATCAGTGATGTCCTTAAAGAGGGGCAAGACATCATCATTCAGGTTGAAAAGGAAGAGCGAGGTAATAAAGGCGCTGCTCTAAGTACATATATCAACTTAGCTGGTGCATATATGATTCTCACTCCCAATAATCCAAAAAGCTCTGGAATCTCAAGACAAATTAGTGCATCTGATCGTCAGGACTTGAAAAAAATACTACCTAAACTTGATGTGCCTAAGCACTCAGGTCTCATTATTCGTACTGAAGGTGCTGGAAGAGGTGTAAGTGAACTTCAGTGGGAAGTAGACCACTTAACTCAGCTTTGGAAGTCAATTAAAACAGCTACAAAAAATCAGGATGGTCCTTTTTTGATTTATCAAGAGAGCGATATTACTGTAAGAGCACTCAGGGATTACCTGAGAGAAGATACTGATAGTGTCATTATTGATGATCTGGAAACTTATCAAAAAGCTAGAGACTTTATTAATTTTGTTATGCCGCATTATCTCGATAAGATTAAGTTTTTTGATGTAACTGACCACTCACTTTTTGCCCATATGAGTGTTGAATCTCAAGTCAAAAATGTTTTTAACAGAGAAGTTGCATTAAAGTCAGGTGCAACAATAGTATTTGATGCTACAGAAGCGCTTACTGCGATTGATATTAACTCAGCCAGAGCTACTAAAGGAGTCAGTATTGAAGATACTGCATACAAAGCTAATCTGGATGCTGCTGAGGAAATTGCACTTCAATTACAGTTAAGAGATATTGGAGGCCTTGTTGTTATTGACTTTATTGATATGGCATCCGAGGCAAACAGAGTTTCAATTGAGAAACTAATGGAAAAAGCCACTGCTAATGACAGGGCTCGTGTCCAGATTGGAACAATTTCGAGATTTGGCTTACTTGAATTATCCAGGCAGAGGCTTATGAATTCAGTTCTTGAGTCGACGGGAAAAACTTGTACAGTCTGCAATGGTAGTGGAACCAATCCAACGATACCATCACTTGCCTTAAGAATTATTCGTCAACTTGAGGACAACCTAAATTCCAACAAAACTAATGGAGATATAACCATTCAATCAAGTGTTGAAGTCATTACTTATTTATTGAACGAGAAGAGACAACACATAAACAATATGGAGGAAAAACATCAAATTAAAATTACACTTCTTCCTAACCAGTATATGCACTTTCCGCATTACACAGTAAATAAACAAAAAGGGAATAAAAGCTCACACCATAAGAGCTTTCAAGCAATATCCAGGCCTCAGGAGAATCCAAACGTCATTAACTATATTGATAAGCCTGATATTCCAGCAATTTCAACCAATCAACCTTCAACAAAAATGCCTGAAAAGAAAATCTCTTTTATGAGCAAATTAGCTGAAATTTTTTCTTCAGAAAAAAAGGTTGCTCAGAAACCTAAAAATGCAAGGCCTCAAAACCGAAACAGAAGTAGGAATCAGACTAGGAATCAGAGCAGGAATCAGAGCAGGAATCAGAGCAGGAATCAGAACAAAAACTCTCAAGAGAGCTCTAAAAATGCTGATAATTCAAATACAGCACCAAATGATGCTAAAAACGAGAACCAAAGAAACAGAAATAATCAAAATAGAAACAGGAATAGGAATAGGAACCAAAAAAATAATTTGAATACTGATTCGAATAATAAATCCGCTGATACTTCGGTATTGGAACCAGTAGAGAATGCTTCAGTTAAGCCAGTGGAGAATAAGGCATCAATGCCTATAGAAAACAAAGAAGCAAAGCCTATTGAAAAAAATCAAACCAAAGATAAAAAAAGCACCAAATCTACTCGAAAGCCGGCAAAAAAATCGCCCAAGAAAGAAAGTAAAGCTACTAAGGATAAATTAGAGAACGATAATTCAGAAAAAGTTGATTCTAGCTCCGCCAATAGTGCCAATGAAAAAGCTTCTTAAGACTCTATGAAAAGATTTGCAGTTTTTGGTAATCCTATAAATCATAGCTTATCGCCTATGATTCATAATGAGTTTGCAAATGAGTTTGGTATTGAGTTGTCTTATGAAAAAATACTTTCACCTATTGGTGATTTTGCTTTAACTGCGAATGAATTTATAAAGGATGGTGGGCTAGGTTTTAATATAACGGTGCCCTTTAAACTTGATGCCTTTAACTTCTGTGAAGAGCTCACTTCTAATGCTAGAGCAGCTGGCGCAGTCAACACAATAAAAGTACAAAATAAAGTAATTTATGGTGAAAATACTGATGGCAATGGCTTGGTAAATGATCTTGAAAATAATTTGGGTGAAAGCTTAGGTGGAAAAGAAATTTTAATTATTGGTGCTGGTGGTGCAACTCAAGGAATTCTTAAGCCTATACTTGACAAAAATCCTGAAAAAATATTGCTTGCGAATCGCACTTCTGAAAAATCCATAAAACTTGCAAATGATTTTTTAAAATTTGGGAAGGTTTGTGGATTTGGAATTCATCAAATCAAACCTAAGCCTGTCGATATTGTTATTAATGCCACCAGTGCATCGATTGGTGGGGGTATGCTTGACTTGCCAAGTGGCCTATGCGAGGATGCTTTATGCTATGATTTGATGTACGGAATGCAAACCCCATTTATGAAGTGGGCACTTGAGAACTCAGCTCGACAAGTCAGTGACGGACTTGGAATGCTAGTCGAACAGGCTGCGCTCTCTTTTAACTTTTGGCATGGAAAAAGCCCAAAGACAGATTCTGTAATTAGATTAATCAGGGAGACAAGCGACTAATAATCCACTTGTCAGCCTTCAGTTCATAGATAAACCGATCGTGAAGTCTATTTTCACGCCCTTGCCAGAACTCAATACTCTTAGGAATAACCCTGTAACCACCCCAAAAATCAGGGAGTGGGATCTCTCCATCTGAAAACTTCTTTTTCATTGAAGCAAATTGTTCGGCTAATACCGATCTTGAGGAAATTCTTGATGATTGCTTTGATGCCCAGGCTCCTATCTGAGAATTCTTTGGCCTTGAAGAAAAATACTTAAATGACTCAATCTTTGTAATTTTTTCAACTGACCCAATAATCTTTACCTGCCTCTCAAGTGCTAACCATGGAAAAAGAATTGCAGCCTGAGGGTTTTTTTGTATTTGTTTAGATTTTTTGGATTCATAATTTGTAAAAAATACAAACCCTTTTTCATCAAAGTATTTAAGGAGAACAGTTCTTATCCCGATATATTCATCTGACGTTGCGAGACTCATAGCAGAGGGCTCTATTATATTTGCCTCCATTGCCTGAGAAAACCATAATGAGAACTGCTCAATTGGACTTTCATGGAGATTATCTCTAGTTATTCCGCTCTGGAGATATTCTTTCCTTAGATTACTTAAATCGCCTGCTTCTGCCATAATATTTCCGTTAAAAAGGGATTAAATTACTTTTTTTTGATTCTGTCAGATGCTTCGTGATTAATGATTTTATTGGTGGAAATCGATCCGCAAACTTCAAAACAAGCTTGCGAATATGCTTTGCCTTAGCATCATCATTCGTAAATAGTGATACAACCCCATTGGTTCCAAAATACATCAACCTAGACAGATGAATTTGTTTATTCTCAAATTCCTTTAAAACTTGATCAGATCCTATGTCTTTTCCAGTTTTAAGAGCCTTGGAAATTGATTTTGATAAAATATCCTGCCCCCTAAGACCTAAGTTAAAACCATGTGCCGTTACAGGATGCATTCCTACCGCTGCATCGCCAATTAGTGCGAAACGAGTTGATCTAAATTTTTGGGCATAAACACCTACCAAAGGATATGAAAATCTATCCCCAATCTGCTCCATCTTTCCTAGACTACCATTAAACCCATCACTAGCAAACTGGCAAAATTTGTCTGAATCCATATTAAGCATCTTTTCAGCCTCATCCGTTGGAACAGTTAGCACTACAGAGGAAATATTTCCATTAAGAGGCAATAGCGCCAGAGTGTGGCCATAATTGAAACACTCAAGAGCAACTTGGTTATGATTTTTCTCGTGAGAGACTCTAGTAATAATCATCACCTTTGAGAAGTCTTTCATAGTCGACTCGATTCCCATTTTACGTCTTATTTCTGAGAAACGGCTATCGGCAGCAACTACAAGCCTGGAGTTCAAAATTTGGCCATCTGAAAGAGTAACTTTACCACTAGAATCGTCCGTTTCAACTGATTCAACAGATAAGTCATTAATCAAAGTTAGATTATCGGATTTTGAAGCTTTTTGATAAAGTGCAAATCGTATTAAATGATTTGGCACCAAATATCCTAGTGCGTCAATAGAAGCCTTAGTAGCTGCAAAGTTCAGCAAAGAGTCCGAATCGCCGTCAAAAACTTTTGCCTCTTTCAAGGGACTTACTTTGCTTTCATCGATCAAATCCCATACACCAAGTTTTTGAAGAATCTTTAACGAGTTATGAGTCAGCGCAGTCTCTCTACCGTCAGGCTTAGGGCTGGAGATAGAGGAAATTGCTGATTTTTCAACTACCGCAACCTTTAAATCAAGATTAATTAAAGAGCAAGCAAAGCTAAGACCTGCTGGACCTGCGCCAACAATGATTACGTCGTAATTCTTTTCTTTACTCATCTCTTTTATAGTTTCAATAAATGCATTTATAGCTTTGTTTTGTTATTTTGAATCTTCAATTCTTTTTAACCAGTATGCACTTTTATCTAAATCCTTTTCTGTACCAATTCCTTCTTTATACATCTCGGCAACTTTAATTTGGGACTCTAAATTATCCCTTCTCGCGGCATATAAATAGTATTCGTAAGCCTTTTCATAGCTCTGATCAACGCCTTCCCCAAATTCATACATAACAGCTAAATTATATTTAGCATCAATATAATTCTGCTCAGAAGCTAAATTTAGCCAATCAAAAGCTTTTTTATAATCCTTTTCAACACCAGCACCAAGATAATATAGAGCGCCTAGAGTGTATTGTGCCTTGGGATCAGACTTTTCTGCAGCCTGCCTTATAAATTGATAACCCTTTACATTATCCTGCTCAACACCGATACCGCCAATATACATCACACCGAGGGCTGTAAGCGCATCAAGGTTACCAGCTTTTGCGGCAAGATCAAATGCTTTAATAGCCTTCAGATAATCTTTTTGTTCAATCAGCTCTTTCCCTCTATCGTATAGATTTTCTTCAGCATGAATTGAACTTAGTGATATAAAAGAAAAACTAAGTACTATGAGAAATTTAAATAAGATTATGAAAGATTTAGCTGAGACAAAGTTCATAAGTTAAAAAATAAAAATGAAAATATAAGTGAATCATTATTTTACATTTTTTTAACTAACTAAACTTCATCACGTGGGACAAACTCTAGCACAGTAGCGTTTATACAATACCTAGGAAGACCATTAGGACCATCATTAAATACATGACCTAGATGAATATCAGAGCTAACCGATCGAATTTCAGTTCTGATCATTCCGTAACTAGTATCTAATACTTCGTAGACTTCATTTTCTACTGGCTGAGTGAAAGATAGCCAGCCAGATTTTGAATCAAATCTGTAGGCAGTGTCAAACAAAGGTCTACCGGATAGTTTGTCTACAAAAACTCCTTCGGGTGTATCTTTAAAAATCTGATATTGAACACAGAATCTTTTATCTGTTCCGTCATTAAAAGCAACATCATAGGCTTCAGAACCAACCCCAAGTTTAAATTCTCCAAGTGCTTTATAGAATTCTTCAGAAGACATTATCCCCTGATGTGACCAAACCTCTTTACCATCCTCGATGAATATAATTGTTGGCGTAGCCCATGTTGGAGTTTGAATATCAAATCCTTTTAATGCTGATGCAGGAGTTGACCTAAGTGGAATCGTTCCTTTGTAGTTAGATGTAACCTTTTTTTCAAATTCTAGACAAAATAAACAGGTTCCTTCAACTTCAGGTCCAATGACAACAATCTCCTTACCTCCCAGAGGTTCAATTTCTGTTCCAAAATCTGCCAATGAAGCAACTTGGGTAAATTTAACTCCGGTTGAATGATCAGGGCAATAACCATTGGGATTTTTTAAAAGGTAATCTTGATGATAGTCTTCTGCAGGCCAAAATTTATCTAAAGCTGCCATTTCTGTAACAATTTCACCATACCCTCTTGCTGATAAAAGTTTTTGGTACTCTCGACCAGTCTCGATAGCGATATTCTTTTGTTCTTCATTTGTCCAGTAAATAGCAGAGCGGTAGTTATTGCCAACATCATTACCCTGACGATTGAGCTGAGTTGGATCATGTATTTCCCAAAAATTCTTAACCAATGCTTCAGTTGAAACCTGACTTGAATCATAAACAACCTTGACAGTCTCAGTATGATTAATCAAAGTGTTCTTATTTTTTGCTTTCTCCTCATCAGAAAGACCAATGTTCTTTAAAACAGACAAAAAACCTTCGCTTTGTAGTCTTCTATTTTTAAGAACTGCCTCATACGTTGGGTTATCATAGCTTCCACCAGAATATCCAGAAACAGCATCAACAACTCCTTCTATATTCTCAAAGTTTTTTTCAACGCCCCAGAAGCAACCCGCAGCAAAAAAAATCTCTAAAACCATTAAATCTTCCTATTAATTTATGAATTTTGAAAATTGTACTCCGTTCAAGTGAATATTAAGTGTTTAATAAGTGAAGAAAACTATTAAGCTTTAACATTCTTTAATGTAGTATAAAAAAGCTAACGACATGATTGAGATGAATTAATAAAAATAATTTATTTAACACAAATAATATCATTTATGAAAAACGAGCAGAATAATCATAATTTAGATTCTGAAAATTTTGAAATTCTAGATAATTTTGAAAGGTTTGACCAAAAAAATGATGTTTTCAGGCGCTCATGGTGGGATCAAAAAATAAAATCAAAAAAAACTGAGCTTTTTTACTCAACTTATCGTGAGCCATTAAAAACTTGGAAAAAAGCTGATGGGTTCACCCAGAAAGATTATGCACTGAGAAATGCAGCTTGGCATGTCAGCGACATATTGACTGAAATTAATGTTGATCAAGATCGTAGGGAGGGGTTTTCAGATGCATTTTCTATTCAAACTCCTGTTGCAGAAAACAAAATTCATCTTGGAACTAAAGATGAAGCAAGCAAAGAAATTAAAAAGGTTTCAAAAGCTTTTGGTGCTGGCCTCGTAGGAATAACCAATTATGATAGTCGCTGGGAGTATAGCAATAAGTTTAGCGATATTAGCTTGAGATCTTATCCTCCTGAAATACCAGAAAACTTAACAAATGTGATTGTTGTTGCCCTACCGATGGATTACGATCTTGTTAAGACAGTCCCCTCTGCATTGAGCGGATCCGCAACCGGTTTAGGTTACTCTCATGATGCGCTGACTGTTTTATCAGTTACTCAGTATATTCGTAATCTTGGGTATGAAGCAATAGGCAGCATGAATGACACCTCACTTGCAATTCCATATGCAATTAAGGCAGGTCTTGGCGAATATGGAAGAAATGGGCTACTCATTACTCAAAAATATGGACCAAGAGTAAGGCTCGGAAAAATATACACCAACCTAGATTTATCTCATGACAAACCAATTCATTTTGGAGTTAAAGAGTTCTGCAATATATGCAATATATGCGCAAGTGAGTGCCCCGTAAAAGCTATACCTTTCGATACTCCCTCTGATGTCACATACAATCAATCAAACATATCTGGAGTTAGAAAATGGTCAGTTGATGGAGAAAAATGTTTTAGTTTTTGGACTGCTCAAAACTCTGACTGCTCTATTTGTATAAGGGTTTGCCCATATAACAAAGACTACTCAAAATCGATCAATCGAATAGGTATGAGATTAGCTGGTACCTTACTAAGAAATCTTATACTGTGGATTGATTTAAAGTTGAAAAACGGTAAACGCCAAAAATCCTCTAATTGGTGGAAGGCAGATTGAAAAGATAATTAATTATTGAGCAACCTTCAAATAGCCCATGAGGTATGCCTTAGGAATTTCTATTTTATTAGTTTTACTGTCTGATATTAAACGCATAGAAAAACCATCATCAATTGTATTTCTCAAGAACTCATCTGTTAATTGGACTTGAAATACCTCTTTATAATCGCAGTTATTATTTTTACAGTTTGATCCACTAACTGATACAACCTTTATTTCAGAACTTTCAGCACAATTATTCCATTGATCACAAAAACTAAATGAATGATAATTTCTGCTTTGCTTTGAGTTATAAACTAATGATAAATTAAGATTATGACTCGCAAGATTATTTTCTAGATCTCTTTTACTCTCAAAATTGTATTTTAGGAAATCAACATCAGTAGATAGAATTCCAGTCTGCAATGATTCAGAAATTTCAAGACTAGAAAAGCTATTACCTTCATTAGATATTGAAACTTTTTCTGCAAATTCGGCAGACTTTTCAGAATCTATAGCAGCTTGAATTTCTTCATCTCTTGCATTTTTTAGTTTTAGAGTCACAATCTTAACTAAATGAGGACTATCTAGCTTGCTTGCTAACTTAAGATTTTCTTCATGTGAAAGACCCAATGCAAGAATTTTTTGAGCTTCATCCTCAGATGAAGTTGCAGACTCAATCTCTAGCGATGAACAACTTGTTAAAAGAAAGAATAGTGAAAATAAGAGTAAGAAATTTTTCATAGTGCTATAAGATTAAGTTTACTTAACCCAATTATATCTTAACCATCAAATTTATAAATGACTTGATGAGTTTTTGGTAGTCGCGGGCAGATTCGAACTGCCGACTTCCACCATGTCAAGGTGACACTCTAACCAACTGAGTTACGCGACTAAAAATCGAAATTATACTGATTCAAATGTTGTTTTGATAATGTTTTGTATATTTGTTGCCGCCTCATAACGATTCTCGGCATTTTTAATTGGTCTTCCAACAACTATATAGTCCGATCCGCTTTCAAAGGCTGTAGCAACATCAACCACTCGCTTCTGATCATCATTATTGGCAACCGGTCTAATGCCTGGAGTTACAGCAATTAACTTATTGTCAACATGCTCTCTAATAAAGGGCACCTCTAGTCCAGAAGAGACAATTCCATCGCATCCAGCTTCAAAAGCTCTTTTTGCCCTAGAAATAACTAAATCCTGAACATCACATGCAAAACCTAAGTCATCCAAATCACCACGATCTAAACTAGTTAGAGCTGTCACAGCAAGTATTTTAAGGTTATTTTTATTCTCAGCTGCCCTTTCCATTAATGCTTGGTTTCCATGAATGGTCGCAAAAGTAGCGCCATAATCACTAAGTCTCGCAATTGTTCGACCGACTGTTTCAGGGACATCAAAAAACTTTAAGTCAACAAACACTTTTTTATCTTTTTTTATTAACCAATTGAGAAGTTCAAAGTACTCCCCAGTCATCAGCATTTCCATGCCAATTTTATAAAAATTAACACTATCATCGAGCTCAATAACAAGATCTTTAGCCTCTGAAACCTCTGGAACGTCGAGGGCAAAAATTAGTCGATCTTCAAGCTTAATATTTTTCATTGGGTTCTTTTTAAATAAGTATTAATTAATTATACTTTAGATTGGAAAAAATTAACTCTTTGAAATAAAGCTTTTAACCAAATTAAATACAATATTCGCGCCTCTTTCATTTAAATGTATTTGATCAAACAAAATCCATTGCCCCTTAGACTCTGCGATATCATTCCATGATTTTTTAAAAAGATAATGATGAAAAATACCCCCAAAAATTCTTCGCAATAGAGGTATTGATTTTGGGTTGTAGTCTATCTCAGATGGATAGGTTCTTGAGTCAATATCTGACCACAATGAATCTGAAACTTGCAATAGATGTATATTTTTCTGTTCAGCAACAATTTTAATGAAATCATTAAATTGATTAACATGTTGATTTACTTTTGATTCTTTATTTTCCCCTATAGGCGGCAAAGTGCATATTGCGACCTTGGAAGAGACAGATAATCTTTCAATTATTTTGGGTAAATATTCTTTATATTTATCAAACGAAGGAACCTCAGGTAATTTATTATTTCTTTTATATCTGAGCCCTGAATTGACATCGAAAGATCCAAGTGCATCATTCGTGCCAATCATCAAAATAATCACATCAGGCTTACATTCAAGTATTGGTTCAAGTCTTTGAAGAACCTGCCAGGATGTATTTGCGTTAATACCCTCATTCAGAAAAATTGTATCTTTAAACTCAAGACGAAGATAATCTACCCAACTTTGTCCAACATTGCCATGAGTAAGAGAATCACCTATACAAGCAACAATTTTATTATTTGACTGGCTTTGTTTATTTAAATAATCTTCAGCTCTTCCAACAGGAAGAGTAGAAATAATTTTAGAAACATAAAAAAAAGCAGCTGCCAAAGTAGCAGCTGCAATCAAAATAAATATCAAGATAATAGGCATATGGCCTACAATCTCTTTAATTATCTAGTCCATCGACAGTCACTTCGATCTTAATCACATCATCAAATGGTCTTCTTTTAGTAGAAAAAGATACTTCTCTTCCGTTGTAGTCAACAGTTACTTTGTAATGACTTAATCTTTTTTCTATTTTCTGTCTAACCTTGTTTTCACAAACCTCTTGGCTAATTATTTTTTGTCCACCGTTTGCCTCAACTGCTGCCTTCTCGGCGTCATTTGCAATTGAAGCGCCAAGGAAAATTCCAGCAAGCGTCATAACGTCTTTACCAGTATCACTACTATCTTCAGCAAGTTTGTTACCAATTGCACCACCGATGATGCCTCCAATTATCTCATTAGTAGCACTTCCGTCTCCAGATTGAACAGTTTCCTTTATGTAACACTCCTTGTAAGGCTCTTCAACTCTTACCTGCTTATAAACTTTATCAACTGAGACAACAGAAGCAGAATCTATAAATGTTCCAGAAAATGACATTTGAGAAAATGACAATAAGATAGCAATTAAAAAACTCCTTAAAATAATTTTCATAATTAACTCCATTTAAAATTTACATCGATTCTACATATTTCAATTGGAATAAAGGTGTTGAAATGATGAAGATTTTATTCTCTTAATATTCAACCAACTTAAATCCAACTTGTACCAGTTATAAATTATATACTTGTTTGATAATTTATAAGTTAAATAACATTTGGACAGTATTAAAAGAAAAATCAAGATTTGTTAAATATCAGCTTGTAATTGCAACCATAACTGGCAATAATATATCTCCTGCCTTGGTAGCTCAGCTGGATAGAGCACTCGCCTCCTAAGCGAGGGGTCGTAGGTTCAAATCCTGCCCAGGGCGCCACTATTTCCAAAAAAAATAGAACATATATGATGCAGAATTTACCTAAGGGTATTTATAATCTTCTTATGAAAAAGAAATTATTACTATTATTTTTAGTTTTTTCTGCCGCCTCTTCAAAAGCAATGGTTACGTTTGATTATTTATTTCAACATCCAAACAGCCATACTTTTGCAACATGCGCCCCTCCAAGCCAATGTGGAGGCTCTTATTTACAAGAATACCAACTCATCAAACAGGAGTTACAAATTATTTCTGGAGAAAATAATATCACATATGATTTATATGAGTATTTGGATCAACTTGATATTGAAAGAACTAATG
>LUMP01000222.1_pt1 | contig 18529 bp, 24 predicted proteins | sample 729641 | NCBI WGS metagenome assembly LUMP01 (sample SAMN03860260, study PRJNA289734) | marine metagenome | biome: seawater column; feature: ocean; material: water; isolation source: Red Sea water column Station 12 - depth 47m | place: Saudi Arabia: Red Sea | collected 2011-10-15 | depth 47 m | reverse complement strand
GAACCACAACAACCAGAACCAGAACCTGAACCAGAACCACAACAACCAGAACCAGAACCAGAAAGTGGAGATGGTGATGATCCTTTCGATGGTATTGAAACTGATGACATCAATGATTATGCTGATATGTATGATGTACCTCCACCAGAAACTGATGATGAGGCAAAAAAATTAGCTGCCAAAATTAAGAAATGGATACAAGACGGAAGACCAAAACCATAACTTCCAAAACTATAAGAAACATATTCTATTCTATAATCTATGAACAAAAAACCACATAATGTGAATATCTTAACTCTTGATGAGCTTGATTCTAAAGAGATTAATCATATTATTGATCTTGCAATTGATTTGAAAAAACAACAAAAAAAAGACAAAGAAAAACCGCTTTTACAAAATAAAACACTTGCAATGATATTTGAAAAACCTTCTACACGAACACGTGTAAGCTTTGAAACAGGAATGTTTCAGTTAGGCGGTCACGCACTTACCTTGTCTCCAAACGATCTACAATTATCTCGTGGGGAATCAATTGAAGACACTGCAAAAGTATTATCTCGTTATGTTAATGTGATTATGGCACGTGTATATGATCACAAATCATTAGAAACGTTAGCAAGATGTGCTTCAATACCTGTCATTAACGGCCTTTCTGATTCTTTTCACCCATGTCAAATACTTGCAGATTTAATGACAATCAAAGAACATAAAAAAAATCTAAAGAAGGTAAAAGTTGCTTGGATAGGTGATGGAAACAATGTTTGTAACTCTTTGATTTTGGGCTGTGCAAAGTTGAAAATCAAACTTGCTGTTGCAGTACCAAATGGATATGAACCTGATTTTGATGTAATGAAGATTGGAAAAGAAGCTGAAATCTTGGAAGTTTCAGATGAACCTGAAACTGCGGTTCAAGATGCTGATGTCATCATGACTGATACTTTTGTTTCCATTCATAATACAAACTCTGATCGCATCAAAAAATTTCTGCCAAAGTTCCAAGTAAACCAATCATTGATGAACAAGGCAAAAAAAGATGTAATCTTCATGCATTGTCTTCCTGCAAAACGTGATCAGGAAGTAACCGCTGATGTTATTGATGGTCCAAAGTCTGTAGTTTGGGATGAAGCTGAAAATCGTTTACATGTCCAAAAAGCATTGTTAGTTCACCTTCTAGGCGTCTAAGGTTTATAATACCAATCTCAAGTTTTTCCTCTATAGATGGCATATTCGAAGATATTACAAAGAATACGTAGTGAGAAAACTAACTATCGGAAACGAAAAATTATGCTGATGGGAAAGCGTGATTTCATTACTGTTAATGTTACAAATGAAAATACTCAAGTCCAAATTGTCAAACCAGAGATTGCTGGAGACAAAGTTTTGGCATCTGCTCATTCAAGATTTCTAATTAAAGACGGTTGGAAAGGTTCAAGAAAAAATATTCCGGCATCATATCTGACAGGTTACATGGCAGGCAAAAAAGCACTTTCAAAAGGTGTCACTGATGCAATATTGTATAGTGGAACTAGAAGATACACAGACCGTATGGCTGCAGCATTGAAAGGTGTAATTGATGCAGGCGTTAATGTTCCAGCTGATGAAGAAGCATTTCCTGCTGATGAAAGAATTAGTGGTGAACATCTAAAAGTAAAAAATGATGTTCAAAGCGTTAAATCAAAAATTGATAGTGAGGTTAAAGCATAATGAGTCAAACTGCTCCTCAAAGACAACAAGGTAGAGACAGACGACCTGGTCAACAAGGTGACAGACCAAGAAGACCAAGACGTGAACCTGTTGAAGAAGTTTGGGTTCCAAAAACTATGCTAGGTAAGAAAGTTGCATCTGGTGAAATTACAACCATGGAAGAAATTTATGAAAAAGGTTTACGTATCCAAGAAGCAGGAATTATTAAAAAATTATTGCCTGATCTAAAAACTGAAGTAATTGACGTTGGTTTAATTCAAAAGATGACACCTAACGGTCAGTCTACTAGATTCAAAGCTCTTGTTGCAGCAGGAAATCAAAACGGTTGGCTTGGAATTGGTTTAGGTAAATCAAAACAAATGAGAATTGCAATCGAAAAGGCAAACAACGCTGCATTCCTAAATGTTAATCCTGTCAAGCTTGGTTGTGGAAGTTGGGAATGTAGATGTGATGAAAAACATTCTGTTCCATTCACTGTTAAAGGAAAAGGTGGAAGTGTCACAATAGAAATTCTACCTGGACCAAGAGGTTTAGGACTTGTTGCTGGTGGAAAAATTCGTAATTTACTAAAATTAGCAGGTGTAAAAGATGCATGGACTCATACTAATGGCTCTACTGCAACAATGAACTCAACATCAAAAGCATTACTTGAATGTCTAAGACAGACATGGAGTCAAGGGTGATAAAAAATGTCCAAAGCATATCTTGTTGTTAGAATTAGTGGTACAGCTGATGTCCCATACTGGGCAACAACAACTATGAACTTGTTAAAGTTAGAAAAAAAACATAGAGCTGTAATCATTCCTGAAAAAGACAATACAATTGGAATGTTACGAAAAATTCAACATTATGTTGCATGGCAAGAACTAGATGTAGAAACTGCAAAGGAATTATTAGATAAAAAAGCCCGAAAATCTGGTTATAAGAAAATCACTACTGAAGATATTACTGCATTAGGATTCAAAACTATTGATGAATTAGCCACTTCATTGGCTGAAGGCAAAACTTCTCTCTCAAAATTAAAACCTCTAAAACCTTGGTTTGCATTGAATCCTCCAGTACATGGATTCAAAAGAAGCACTAAGAAACTTTATGGTCAAAAAGGTGTTTTGGGTCATAACAAAGAACTTTTAGTTATTGTAAAGAGGATGATGTAAAATGGCAACTCGATTAAGAAAAACTAGAAAACTAAGAGGCGGACGACATATGGGTTGGGGTCAAGTAGGACAACACCGTTCATTTGGTCACAAAGGTGGTTTAGGTCGTTCTGGACATCTCAAACATCTTGCAAGTACTGTTATCAAAGAAGACCAAGATCATTTTGGTCATGAAGGAACACATTCTCCACATCCAAGTATTACCAAAGTTTGGATAAATGTCAGAGATCTGGCGAAGTCATTCTTCCTGTCCAAAAGGTCGAGGAAAAAACTGAAGAAAAAACTGAAGATGTAGAAAACAACGATGGCTGAAGGAACACTAACTGAAACCATACGAAAAATTGTAGCCAAGGCTGAACCTTATGTCCCGCAAGTACCAAAACCAAAAAAGAAAATCCCACTGCAACAAAAAATCCTATGGACTTCTGGCTGTTTAGTAATTTATCTTGTAATGGGTCAAACCCCTCTGTTTGGTGCAACTGCCCCCGAATTTGATTTCTTAGCCTTTGCAAGGGTTATTTTTGCATCTGCACAAGGTTCTCTTGTTGAATTAGGAATTGGACCAATTGTAACTGGTGGATTGTTAATGCAATTACTTCGTGGTTCTGATATACTGAAATTTGATTTCAAGAATCCTGCTGAGCGTGGTGTATTTCAGACTGCAACAAAACTTGTAACGTATGTTGTTATTGTAGCTGAGTCAATTGTATATGTAATTGCTGTATACGGGCCTGGAATTTCTGAGCCGCATGTGATGTATATTATGATAGGGCAGATGATGGGTGCGTCTGTTATTGTAATGTTCTTAGATGAAACTATTCAGAAAGGATGGGGTCTTGGTAGTGGCATTAGTATATTCATTATGGCTGGTGTCGCCCAACAAATTCTTTGGAGTTTATTCAGTCCAATGCCTGCTGGTGATGGTGGGGCTATCGGCGTATTTCCGTTCATTGGCCAAATGGCTGCTTATGGTGATGTCGCAGACGCGTTGTTCCGGTCAAACCAACTGCCGAGCATATTTGGTCTGTTCCTGACTGGAGGAATTCTTGCAATCTTAGTATATACTCAGGGTGTTTCAAACATTCCTGTAATTTTGGCTTCTGCGTTAACTGCAAATGCTGTATTTATTGGACAAATGTTTTGGTCACAATTTAACCCGCGTAACAATAATGCATTTATGAATTTTCTAGTACAATTCGATCCTACTGCTCCATCATCACCTATTGGTGGTATTATTTACTATGTTACTCCTCCTCGTGGATTGGAAATTGTCGCACAAGATCCTCTTAGAGCAGTTGGTTATGTAATATTCATGGTTGCAATTGTAATTGTATTTGGAAGACTATGGGTCGAATTGGGAGGTCTTTCTCCAAAGAAAGCTGCTCAGAATCTCTTAGATGCTGATGTACAAGTACCAGGATTTAGACGTTCAAACAAACCAATTGAGACATTACTTAACAGATACATTCCATCAGTTACAATTATCGGTTCTGCAATTCTTGGATTGATTGCAGGAGTTTCAGATGTATTAGGAGTATTTGGTACCGGAATTGGAATTTTACTTTCTGTAGATATTCTAATTAATTACTATAACCAATTAGTAAAAGAACAGGTGGAAGTTGTCATGCCACGGTTGGGTGCTTTACTTGGTAGATCGTAAAAAAGTTGTAATAGTTGGAATTCCTGGAGTTGGAAAAACTTCTCTAGTTACACGTATTGTCGAATTACTCAACGGTGACAAACAACGTGCAAGTGTTCATAGTTATGGAACTGTGATGATGAATGAGGCTGAAAATAATAATATCTCCGATAGGGATAATCTTAGACACTTGCCAGTATCACAACAAAAAGAATTACAAAAACAAGCAGCCAAAAAAATATCTGAATTAACAGATGATGTTATCTTTATTGATACTCATGCATTCATATCCACACAAGAAGGATTCTACCCTGGTCTTCCCAATCATGTAATCCAAGTTCTTGAACCCACTCATCTTATTGCAATTTCCGCACGACCTGAAGAGATCTACAATCGTCGAATGAAAGATGATACCAGAAATCGTGATAAAATCTCAATCGAAGCAATAAAAAAGGAACTTGCAGTTCAAGATGCTATGCTATCAAGCTGTTCAGTTTTATCAGGGTCTCCCATGAAAGTAATATTGAACAATGAGGGAAAAATTGATGAGGCAGCCCAAAACGTCATAGAGGCAATAGGTGTTTAAATGGAATTCAATTTTATACTAAACTTCATTGATGCAGTATTCCTTCAAATGGATTTCTTTGGAATGAGAGAAGGTCCTCTAGGAAGTGATGATCCGATGATTAAAGGCGTAATTTTATCAATGTTGGCAGTTGCTGGATTTGGAATTGCATTGAATTTGATCAACTCCTCAATTAGAAAAAAAATGGTTGATCAAGTAAAACAAAGAAGAATCACAAAAGAAGTTAGAGCTTGGCAAAAAGAAAGAATGGCTGCATTCAGATCAAAAGATCAAGCAAGAATTGCAGCTGCAAACAAAAAATCTGCATACATGAATAAAATGAACATGGAAATGATGCAGATGAATATTCGCCCAATGATGATTACAATCATTCCTTTAATGTTGATTTTCTATTTTGTATTGCCACAGTTGTTTTCTTATACTGTTGCTTTATCTCCAATTCCTCTTAATGTAATTCCTGGTGATTGGTTTGAACTAACATGTACTGCTGTTAAAGTTGAAGAAGGTGCATACTGTCAAGACGAAAATGCATTATATTTGTGGGCCTGGTACTTCTTAGCATCAATTGCATTTAGTGGCCTCATCATGAAACTAACCAAAACACAAATGGATTTAGGATAATTGTCAAAATCCATTGTAGTGTCTGGTCCACCTGCTATTGGAAAAACAACTGTGGCAAAAGGGTTGGCAAAAGAATTCAATCTAAACTATCTTAGTGGAGGTGATATCTTAAAGGAACTTGCCAGTGAACAAGGATTTTCATCTAGTGGAGATGATTGGTGGGATACTGATGATGGAATGAAATTTCTTAATCAAAGAAAAGAAAATCCGGAATTTGATAAAAAAGTTGATGAAAAATTGATTCAACTATTTGAAAATGATAATGTTGTAATTACAAGCTATACACTTCCTTGGCTTATTGATAGTGGAATAAAATTATGGCTTAGTGGAACAGTTGAGAATAGTGCAAAGCGAATGCAAACTCGTGATAATATGGATAACTCTTCTGCATTGGAAGTAGTTACTAAAAGATTCAATGAGAATAAATTAATCTATAAAAATCTCTATAATTTTGAATTTGGTGATGATCTGTCAGTTTTCGATAAAATTATAGAAACCGATGGCAAAAATGCAGAACAGGTACTTGAAATTGCAAAATCATATGTGAGAGAACTATTTTGACACTGAAACAACTTGAAAATCTTGTAAAAATTGATGAGGATGTTACCAACCCTGAAAACGGCACATATTATAACAAAAGAACAATCGAACAGCTCTTAGAATATGGTTTGGTGTTAATAGATAAACCTCCTGGTCCTACAAGTCATGAAGTAGTCGCATGGGCAAAAAGAATTTTAGAAATACCAAAAGCTGGTCATAGTGGAACACTTGATCCGCAGGTATCTGGCGTTCTACCTCTTGGTTTGGGTGAGGGAACAAAAGCTCTTGGTGTTTTATTGTTAGGTCCAAAAGAATACCATGCATTAGGTAGACTTCATTCATTACCCTCAAAGGAAAAACTTGAAAAAATACTTGATCTATTCCGTGGTGAAATATTTCAAAAACCTCCACAACGTTCTGCAGTAGTTAGACAAACACGAACAAGAACGATTTATGAACTAGAGTTGTTAGAACAAAAAGAACGATTAGTGTTATTGAGAGTTCTATGTGAGGCAGGCACATACATCCGAAAACTCTACTATGATATGGGTGAATTATTGGGACCTGGTGGGTCAATGATAGAATTACGTCGTTCACGTGTTCATCAATTCAGTGAAGACAATTTGGTAACCATGCATGAATTGGCTGATGCATATGCTACGTGGAAAGAAAACAATGATGATACTAAACTTATTAAAATAATTAGGCCTGTTGAAGAAACTCTTAGTGAAATAAAATCTGTAATTATTCGTGACTCTGCAATTGATTCTATGTGTCATGGTGCACAGTTGGCAATTCCTGGAATTTTAGAAATATCCCCATACTTGGAAAAAGGTGATCTTGTAGGAATTTATTCGCAGAAAGGTGAAATTGTAGCTCTAGCTGAATCTCTTTTATCTGAAAATGAGATTAAAGATCAAACAAAAGGCTATGCTTTTCAAACAAAACGTATAATCATGAAACCAAACACATACCCAAAAAATTGGCGTACTAGTCCTACGCAAAAAGAGTAATTTGTTTCCAAGGAGCTTAATCTTTGCAATAGTTTTAGGTGTTGTAGCTGGTCCAATATTTGGTATTTTCTTATATGAATATGGTGTAGAAGAACAACTGGTCTATGTTAATGGAACATCATTGTCTATTGTTACTGAAAAAATTAATTTTAAACTAGGTGAACCAATATCTATTAAAATCGTCAATTCAGGTACAGATGAACTAAAATTTCCTGATGCATCATATGGTTTAGTCATAAAACAGTTGGATAGTATTCCAATTTTCTCACCTGCATCCGCACAAGTAATTTCTAAACTTGATTCTCATGATGAGGTATCTTTTGTTTGGGATCAAATGAAAAATAATGGTGAGCATATCTTAGAAGGCACATACAAAATTACATCCAAAGCTATTACACTTGATGGAAGTATAATTGAAAAAATTGTTATAATTCACGTTTTCAAGTAAACCATCTAATGCATTTTTATAATCACTATCAAATTATTATTTAGCGAAAGCTAATGCCGAGGTCGCCTAGCCTGGTAGGGCGCGCGCCTGGAAATCTAAAAACCATAAAGCGCGTTCTCGCAAGGGATCGAGAGTTCAAATCTCTCTCTCGGCGCCATCTTTAATTTAAAATTCAACCACGTATGTTTGATCATATTGAAAAATTTTGATATTGCAATTGTTGGTGGAGGTGTATTAGGGACTAGCATCTCATATTGGATTTCAAATCTATATGACCTGAACGTATGTGTGATTGATAAAGAATCTGATGTTGCAAAACATACTAGTGGACGAAATACAGGCGTGGTTCACACTCCCTTCTATCTTGATCCTGAAAAGAAAAAAATTTTTGCCAAATCTGCATATTTGTCAAATGAATTATGGAAAAAACTTGCAAACAAAACACACACGTCTTGGAATGAAGTTGGGACAATTGAAATTGCATTGGATGAAAAACAACACAAAACACTGGAAAAATACAAAAAATGGGGAATACAAAATGGTGTTTCTGAAAACAATCTCACATTATTGGATTCCAATGAAGTTAAACAAAAAGAAAAAAATGTTGTATGTCACTCTGGATTATTTTGCAAAAGTGATATCTCAACTGATTATGCGAGACTGACACAGGAAGTCAAAAAAATATCAATTCAAAATTCAACTGAATTTATTTTTGAAAAAAATATACAATCATTTGATAATAATGATGACATCCAAATAAATTTCCAAGATAATTCTTCTATAAAATGTAATTATCTAATTAATTGTTCTGGAGGAAATTCACTAGATATTGCAAAACAGTTTGGGTTATTGGAAACTTTTTCTGATCTACATTTTCGAGGAGAATACTGGATTGCTGATTCTGCTTATGCTAATCTTGTAAATACTAACATCTATTCTGTAGCACGACATCCTGAATTTCCATTTTTAGACCCCCATTGGATTAAACGTGCAAACGGAACTTCTGAGATTGGTCCTAATGCAGTACCTGTTCCAACACCTGAAACATATGATGGATTTGTAACTGATATCCAATCAACAATATCAAAATTAGGCGATATTCTTACTGGTGGTGCCAAAAAATTATTTCTCAACCCTGAATTTCTATCTCTCATAACTCATGAATTTAGAAGCTCTCTTTCAAAAGATGCAATGGTAGAACGTGTAATGAATTTTATTCCAAAATTACAATCTAGTTATTTTACAAAAAAAGGAACTTCTGGAATACGAACTCCTGTAATCTCACCTGAAGGTAATTTTGTACCTGATGTAATAGAACGTGAAGGCCATAATTCATTTCACATTGTAAACTATAATTCTCCTGGAGCAACTGGCGCTCCTGCATTTTCTGCTTTAGTAATAAAAAAATTACAAAATAAAGGAATTCTCAAAAATTCAATTTCTCAAAAAAACACACTGTGGAATTTTGATTCTATAATAGAACAGATTTAATATTCCTCAATAAAGGAAATATCATGTTTCCTGATAGATGTTCTGTAAAACATAATGGTCGTGATTGTGTAAATCCACCTGAATTTGTTGTAGAAATTGTGCATAATTCTGATTCTTACATGGTTGGACTTACATGTGAAAAACACAAAAATGTTGTATCTGTGAAAATTGGTGAATTACAAAAAATTGGAAAAATTCCTGAAGGTACACTTGAATTTCAAAAACTTAAAGCTGTAGGAACTGATTGTATTAAAGGCGACCCAGACGAACTTATCCAAATAGATTAAACAGAATAAAGTAATTTTTTTCCTTCTAAACCAAAAATCAAATTTTTAACAGTTATGTCTGACATCTTAGATCTTGTTTCTTCAGTCGAGCTTCCTATGTGAGGTGACAGTACAACGTTTTCTAATTTTAACAATTGACTTTTAACTTCAATAGGTTCTAACTCATAAACATCTATTCCTGCACCCTGAATTTGTTTTTTCTTTAATGCTGAAATCAGGTGTTTTTCATTTACAATCTTTCCTCTTGCCGTGTTTATTAAAAATGAAGTATCTTTCATTTTTTTAAAAATTTTTGAGTCAATCTTATGATGGGTGTCTTTACTATACGGAATATGTAGTGAAACCACATCACTGTTTTCAAAGAGCTTATTTTCTGAAAGATATTTCACATTCAATCTTTTCTCTAAATTTTTTGAAATTGGTCGTCTACTATGATAAACTACTTTCATTCCTAATCCATTTGCCTTTTTTGCTACCTCTTTTCCAATTCTTCCCATGCCTAAAATCCCTATAGTTTTTCCAGAAACCTCAACACCTGTGTAATCATTAGCACCAAAGACTTGTTTCCATCTTTTCCCTCGGATTAGTCTATCTCCTTCAGTAACTCTTCTCATCACATCTAAAATTAATGCGATTGTTAGTTCTGCTGTTGCATTAGTTAGGACTTCTGGCGTATATCCAATCTTAATGCCCTGTGATCTTGCAAAATCTATGTCTATATGATCAAATCCTACACTAAACGTACTAATTGTTCTGAGATTTTTTGCAGCTTGAATCACTTCTTTATCTATTGTATCGTATGGGTGACAAATCAAACCGTCTGAATTTTTGATTTTATTAATAAGAATTTTTTTGGGAATTGGAATTTTTCCTGAATGTAACATCACATTACATTTCTTACTTAACTCTTCTAATGCTGATCTATGTAAACGTCTTGTAACTAATACATTGAAATGTTTTTTCATCGAATGTATGGTCAAACCATTTATAATATTTAATCATAACAAAATCATTGTCTTCATCAGATGATTTATTCAATTGTTCTGAGTGTGAAAAACCGATAGAACGATGTATTTGCGTTTGCCCTTATTGTGGCGAACGAGACAAATGTGAATGTGCATTATTTGATGCAGCAACTGGAGGATAAAAATGACTGTTGATTTTACATGGATGATTGGTGGTCCACAAGGTAGCGGTGTTGAAACTGCGGCAAACATTTTTTCTCAAGTATATTCAAAAATGGGTTATCAAATATTTGGAAAACGTGAATATTATTCAAATATCAAAGGTGAACATAGTTATTTTGCAGTAAGAATATCTGATGAAAAAATTAATTCTAGCATAAAAGGAACCAACATGCTGATTGCATTTGATGCTGAAACAATTTTTAGACATGCAGACGATGTGCTGGAAAATGGAATTATCATATATGATTCAACTTTAGAAAACATGAAAGTCTCAGATGTCATAACATTTGAGCATGATTTTAAACAAAGATTACAATCTCTACTTGATTCAAAAAATAAATCTGATACTGTATCTGGTATATTGGAGTTAGCATCAGAAAATGGTGTTAGTGTTCATTCAGTTTCTTTTAGATCGTTACTCACTGAACTTTCTGAAAAACTGGAAAATCCCCGAATTAAAAACATGACTAGGATGTTTAACGTACTTGGTGTTTCATTATCTTTGGGAATGTTACAAGTCCCTTCTGAAAAATTAACCGAATCGATAAATTCGATTTTCTCAAAGAAAAAATCTATAGCTGAACTCAATGTGTCTGCAGCAAATTTTGCTTACAACTTTGCTTCTGCCAAATTTGAAAATTCTCAATTTAATTTCCCATCGAAATCAATTACTGAAGAAACTATGCTTGTCCAAGGCCATTATGGAACATCAATCGGAAAAATTATAGCTGGTTGTAGATTTCAATCATATTATCCAATTACCCCTGCAACTGATGAAAGTGATTTCTTAGAAAGAAATGAAATACTTCAAATCAATGAAGATCGTCCTGGTTCTACACTTGTAGTGCAAACTGAGGATGAAATATCTGCAATAGGAATGGCTATAGGTTCATCTCTCACTGGTACACGTTCATCTACGTGTACTTCTGGTCCTGGATTTTCATTAATGGCTGAATCATTAAGCTGGGCAGGAATAAACGAAATTCCTTTAGTAATCACACTGTACCAGAGAAGCGGTCCTTCAACTGGACTTCCTACACGTCACGGACAAGATGATATGTTATTTGCAATAAATGCTGGTCATGGTGAATTCCCACGAATTGTATATGCTTCTGGTAATGTTTCTGACAGTTTTTACGACACCGCACGAGTTTTCAACTATGCTGATGTATACCAAGTTCCTGTTATTCATCTTTTAGACAAATTTATCGCAAGTTCTGTTTCAACTTGTAAAAAATTTGATGAATCTAAAATAACAATTAATCGAGGAAAACTACTAGATGAAATTAAATCTGAAAATTATAATAGGTTTGAACACACCTCTGATGGAATATCACCTCGTTCAAAATTAGGATTAGAAAATGGAATATTTTGGAATACTGGTGACGAAAGTGATATTCATGGTCACATCACAGAGGATCCTGTCGTGCGTGTTCAAATGATGGACAAACGACAATCACGTTTAGATCATATCTTAGAAAATATCCCTGAAGATGAACAAATTATCAAACATTCTGATGGTGAAATTTGTATTGTCTCATGGGGGTCTGCACAAGGTCCTATCATAGATGCTATTAAAATGCTCCAAAATGATGGAATCAAAATTGGTTTTATTGAAATAAAACTCTTAAACCCATTTCCTAAGAACTTGTTAAAAAAATATCTATCAGATGTGAAAACGATAATTGATGTTGAAGCAAACTACACTGGTCAATTAGGTTCTTTAATTCGACAAAATCTAGAGATGGATCCTGATTATTATATTCTAAAATTCACAGGAAGACCAATGACTTGTACCGAATTATATGAATCAATAAAAAAAGTTGTAAACAATGATGCCGAAAAAAGAGAGGTTTTAACATATGGCGCTTAAGGTGGGTGATTTCAAAACTGATGTGCACAATGACTGGTGTCCTGGATGTGGAGACTTTGGAATTGTAAATGCAATTCAAATGGCTCTTGCAGAAATGGAAATTCCTAGACACCAATCTGCAATATTCTCGGGAATTGGCTGCTCTGGCAAAACATCACACTTCATTAACGTTTTTGGTGTTCATACTCTTCACGGTCGTGTTCTTACTTTTGCACAAGGTGCTAAGATTGCAAATCCAAATCTTGAGATTATTGCCGTAGGTGGTGATGGTGATGGACTAGGTATTGGTGCTGGTCATTTTGTTGCTGCTGGTAGACGTAACGTTGACATGACTTACATTATTTTTGATAATGCAGTTTATGGATTAACAAAAGGTCAAGCATCTCCTACGCTGAAACTAGGTGAAAAAACCAAATCCTTGCCAACTCCTAACACAAATTATAATGTCAATCCAATTGGTTTAGCAATTGCTAGTGGGTTTACTTTTGCTGCTAGAGGTTATTCATATGATATTCGTCAACTAAAAGATCTAATTATTGCTGCAGTAAAACACAAGGGTCTAGCATTTCTTGATGTCTTACAACCTTGTCCAACCTATAATGATATAAACACTAGAGATTGGTTTGGTGGTGAAGATAGAATTGATGAAGATACAAAAAAACCAATGCCACGGATTTACAAATTAGAAGATACTGACTATGATCCTGTTGTTCATTTTAGTGATGAAACAGAATTAAATCAGAAAAAAACTCAAGCACTTGTAAAATCAATGGAATGGGATTCAAAAATACCAACTGGAATATTCTACAAAAACGAACTAATCACTCCATATACTAGAAGATTAACGGATAAAATTCCAAATTATGTCGAAAATCCCTCTGCATTACAAAAAATTTCAAAAAATAATGCCCCAATTACAAATATCAGTCAAATACTTGATATGTACAAAGTCTAGTTAATGACAAATGATTATTAGATAGTTTTTTCTTTTTTACTACTATTGAATATATCTGATGTAAATAGAATATTTCGAAAATCTATAATCAATGAATTTTTTATTCCTGAATTAACAAAACTTGATTTTAAAAAGTCAAATGTTAAACATCCTGAAATCACCACTGATGGATTAATGCAATCCAATCTATTACACATCTTTTTTGACGTTGATACTGGAAATGATTATCCTGATGGTGATGAATGGTTTATCGCTGAATTTCTATTTCCATATGAAATGAAACTACCTGATAATCTGAAAGGAACTGATTATTTCACCACTATTTCTGTTGAAGAAGGCAAGACCTTTTGGCATCATCGTGAATTAATTCGTTACAAATATGGAAAATCAAAAAAATTGGATGAATCTCTAGATTTTATTGAATCAAAATACAAGGAATTGCATTCAATGGTTGAACCACTTGAAAAAGAGATCAAGTAGTTAATTTCCATCCTTTCTCAGAATTCACAAATTTCTTTTCATCTGTAAATACTGTACTTAATCTCCATCTTGCAGCCTCTTGATCAAAATTGTAAATCACACTTTTTACTCCCATTGGCAGTTTTTCTTCATCTAGGTGATACGGAAGTAATTCTACAACAAAATCTATCTTCTCAACTTCCATCTTAAACCACTGGCTCTCATCTGATTCAATTAGAAATTTTATGTTTGGTTTACCTGAAAAATTTAATTCAATTCTTAACGCTTTTCCATTTCCTCGACGTCGTTTCATCTCCTTGAAAACTCCTTTCAGTCTATCCCACTCCTTAAAATCAAACCACTTGAAAAACTCCTCATTGAACGAGTAGGGAAATAATATCTCTAAGTGACTAACAAATTTCTCTTCGTATGTATTCTCAATTTCCTCATCTTCGGTTAGAAATCTTTTATCTAAAATACTTGTAATCACATTAATTTCCCATGGAGATACTCCATAGTGTTTCATGATTAATGGCTTGATTTGTTCAGACACGAAACTTATTCTTCAGATTAATAATTAAAGCTTCAAAGTGTGTGTAAATACTTCCACAAATACATTGCACCCACAGTTCCAATCATGAATAACATTGGCTTCCATGCAAAAACTGGAATATCAGGTGTGACCAATTTTATTTTGTACTCATCTAAAACTTTGTTAACGTATTTGCTGATTCTCTTATTCAGTATGTCATATTTTATTCCATTTTTCTTTAATATGGTCTCAATTTCATAGATGACTGCAGTACGTTGACTGAATAAATGTTGTAAATAATCTCTCGAGATTTCCACTTCTCCCTGAATTGAAATACTATCTTTTGTATTACTGAATAATCTTACATGCATTTCCCATGGTTTTTTCAATTTTAGTGACAGTCCATCGCCAATTTGAAAAGGTTGTTTATGCTCAAATTTTACCGTGGTAAATCCTTCATCAAAAAGAATTTTTCTCATCTTTTCAGCACTCTCTTTTACGATAAGATGTAATTCTTCTACTCCAGTCATCTTGTCAACATGAATCTTTTTGTCTTCTCCATTTCCAACAGAAACTGTTTTTGGATATTTTGTTACATATTCCATTTAATCCCCTATCCTAAATCTCATATTTAATACTAATCTAAATAACAAATATTCATTAAATCACACACGTATTCAACTATGTGAAATCACAGTCTTCCCTAGTATCTAAAATGGAAAAAAATTATCCTTTATGCAAACATTGTGAAAGAAGGCTCGTTCCAAAATCAATTGCAAAAAACAATTCCAAATTTAATAAATTCTCAAAAAGTAAATGCTACATATGCAAGGATATTTTTGAGACACTCGACTCGATGCTGTTTAATATTTATGAAAAAACAAGTAATTTTGATTTTAAAACTTTCAACTTGGGCCTAACTTTAAAACACTCATATCTGGAAAGAGATGATTATCTAAAATCAAAATTCAAAATAAAAGGCATTGAAAATTTAAAATTTAGTATTTCTAATGAATTAGCAAAAAAAATAGTTAAAAAAACAAAATCCAAAAAAGTCAGTGATCATCCTGACATATTCTTACAAATTAACTTCAAGGATGAATCATGTAAAATTAGGTCAAAACCAATATTCGTATATGGAAGATATAATAAAAAAATCCGAAAAATATCTCAAAAACTGAAATCATGTGAAAAATGTAATGGTATTGGCTGTCATAATTGTAATTTTACTGGATTAGAAAATATTGAAAGTGTAGAAGGAAAAATATCTTCTTTCTTCAAGAAAAAATTTGACTCGGCACAAGTACAAATCAATTGGATAGGCGGGGAAGATCAATCTAGTTTAGTTCTTGGTAATGGAAGACCCTTTTTTGCTAAAATCCTTAATCCAAAAAAACGTAATCGATTTTTACAAAAATCTTCTAACTTAGATACTGTTTCTCTATCTGAATTAAGAAAATTATCTGTTCAGCCTAAAGGTTCAGTTCCTTTCAAATCTGAAGTTTCTATAACAGTTGATACTAAAAATTCAATTTCCTCACACACATTGAAAAAACTGTCTATTTTAAAAAATGCTGAAATCATTAATAATTCAAAAGATAAGAAAAATACTCCTAAGAGAATCTATGACATTCATTACAAAAAACTAGGTAAAACTACATTTGTTTTAGATTTATTTGTAGATGGTGGAATTCCACTCAAATCATTTATACAAAATTCTGATCTAACTCCCAATATTTCTGAACTGTTAGAAAATCCGTGTTTATGTACAAAACTTGATTTCAAAAATATTATCGTTTAAACAAATCAAGCTTTTTTATACTAATTTTTCAAGGGTAACTATGAATCCTCTCAACAAACTTACTCAATCTTTTGAAAATGGAATTATTCCTGAGACCACCTATGAATTAATCCTGAAAAGATTTTCTCTAGTCACAGATGGAATTAAAAGAATTGAAAAAGCATCTTCGATAAATTATCCTGTTGCATATGTGGATCCATCAATCATTGTTTCTGGAACCTCGAATTCTCTTGATATAGGAATTCTATATGCTAGAACAATTCCTATAATTGTAAATAATTCTATTCAAGTTGTTATACAAATCTCTGCGCCATTAGTTGCATATGGACTAAAAGGAACAATTCATGCAATATTGGCACACGAATTTCTTCATTATCTTGAATTAGTCACACGTTTATCTAATTCTGAATTATTATCTGATGAAATTTCAAGTAATCTATTTGAAAATGTATATTCTGATAATACTAGACTATTAGAACCTAGAAGCGTTTTCAATGATGCCACTTTGTTATCTCACATAACAAAACGATTCCCTTCTGGGTTTCGTGATTACAAGTTGGAAGATAAAGTGATAAAATTTTGGATTGAGCAAAATTTACCTGTATCTAAAATATCCCTTGATACAAATACAATAAAACTTAATGCCGTACAATTATCTAGTATTCAATTTGATGAATTGTTGTTACAACAATTAGAAATTATTAAAACAAAAAATTCTAAACTTCGTAAGAAAAAACTCTATTAAATAAATTCAGTATCGCCACATTTGCCACAGGTTCTTCTATTCTTATGTTCTGACATAAAAACACCTTTTCCACATCTTACACATGTTTTTCTTTCTCTAGTGAATTTGTCATTATCTACTTTATAGTATTGGCTCACTTTTGGACTGACACCTTTATGGCCTTTCTTTTCCACAGGCATTATTCTTTCTTCTCCTCTTCAGCAGGTGCTTCAGCTCTTCAGCAGGTGCTTCAGCTGCTGCTTCTTCAGCAGGTGCTTCAGCTGCTGCTTCTTCAGCAGGTGCTTCAGCTGCTGCTTCTTCAGCAGGTGCTTCAGCTGCTGCAGCCTCTGCATCTTTTTTTGCTTGTTTTTCTAATCTTTCAAAAATTGTAGGATTAACTTGTTTCTTTGCTAATTCTTCGTTATCATAAACATAAAACATTCCAGTAACGTTTGGTCTACCTGTCTGATTTTTCATATTTATTGCAATTACAGTCTTATCTGCCAAATTGAATTCTTTTCTAACCATTTCTACGGCCTCATTTTTCTTGAGTTTTCCACCTAAACCTTGAAAACTACATGTAATCTCTCTTCTAGATAAAAATGAATTTTCTACATCATTTACTGTTTCAATCATTGACATGTAGCAAATCCTCTGAATAGTTCTTATAAATCTTCAATGAATTAAGAAGAAATTTAAGAAATTCTGATTTAATTCAGTCATGGATAGATATATGCTCCATCTCAAAAACTCATCAAATCTTAATCGTAAGATGGCAAAAGATATTCTCCGAGAATCTAGACGTCTTGCATCTGGAATGGATTTGATTCTACGCGATTGTAGAATATCAAAAAAATATGTTGAGATTGATACTTCCATCCAACAATCAAGTCTTGATCAATTAATAGAAAAATTATCTCCTATTGGGCCTCTTGATCATGCAAAACATGTTGTTGAAGAGATTGTTGAAAAGGAACAAGCAATTTCTGATGGAATCTCATACTTCAATAATGAAAGATTTTGGGAATGTCATGAAATTCTTGAAGGTGTCTGGAAAAACTGTACTGGGGATGAAAAATTCCTTGTACAGGGATTAATTTTAGTTGCAGCAGGATTGGTTCATTATCAAAAAGATGAAGATGAAATATGTATCAGCATATTTAATCGTGCTCTAACAAAATTAGAAAACTCTGACGGTCAGTATCATAACATCGATATTGATAAAATCAAAAAAACTGTAACCGAAATGATTAATTCAAAAGACGTTTCTAGTTTTCTGATTTAATAATCTCTATTGCTTTACTAACTACTTGTGCGCCCTCTAACAATCCAATTTCACCTTTCTTAGCAAATTCCTCTGTATATCTCTCTGAACCATCATTTGAAATATTATCTCCTGAAATTAAGACTGGGACTGGATCATCACTATGACCTTTGTTAATACATGGTGTTGAATGATCTGCTGAAATCATTACATGTACCTTACTTGTATCAATATTCTTCAAAAGTGTA
>LUMP01000360.1_pt1 | contig 18548 bp, 34 predicted proteins | sample 729641 | NCBI WGS metagenome assembly LUMP01 (sample SAMN03860260, study PRJNA289734) | marine metagenome | biome: seawater column; feature: ocean; material: water; isolation source: Red Sea water column Station 12 - depth 47m | place: Saudi Arabia: Red Sea | collected 2011-10-15 | depth 47 m | reverse complement strand
GAATTTCTTCAACCACGTTTTCTTTATTTTCTTCCATAATATAATATAAAATTGTAGCACGAGAGTTCTACTCGTCCTCTTTTTCTTCTTCTTCCTTAGAAGCAACAACCTCTTCTTGGGGCTGTTCTCCAGTAACAGCACCATGTTTCATCATTTGCACAGCCTCTCTCGGAGAAAATCCTTCTTCCATCAGCTGCTCAAATGTCTTTCCGTCGGCTGTTTCCCTCTGCTGGAAAGGATGGCTGCTATTGCTAGTAACAAAAGAGCCTCCTCCCAATAAGGATCCTTTCATTTTGAAACCGGTTTTCTTTTTCATTGGATTTTCCCCGTACTTTCTTTGTGTTGTCGAGCTATAAGGCATAATTAATTCCCTAATGATTTAATAAAATCGTCTGCTTCTTTTGACTTTTTCTTTCTCTCAGCTTCAGCTTCCTCGTTAGCTTGAACTACCAATTTATTGTGCGCCGCTACCTCAGCCATGTTAGCAGCATTGATACTATCTAAATCAGCTTGCGCATCGCCTTTTATACCTTCAAAGTGAGACTTCACCTTCTCTTCCTGATCTGGGGTCAACTGAAATTCAGCTACCTTATTTTGAAAATCACTTACCTTCTGGTCATGTCCGGCCATGATAGTACTATCTGCCGCGCTCCACTCCCAAGGACGTAATTCTGCTGATTCTTCCACTTTTTCTGCAGCTGTCTTTTGTGGAGCTATTGATTTAATAAAATCGTCTGCTTCTTTTTTCTTTTGAGCATTCTTCGCGTCAATTTCCGCGTTAGCTTCATTTACCAATTTATTATGCTCTGCAAGTTCAGCCGTGTTAGCAGCATTGATACTATCTACAGTAGCGTCATAATCGCCTTTCAGACCTTCAAAGTAAGATTTAACTTTTTCCCCTTGCTCTGGAGTCAACTCCAATTCAGATACTGATTTGTTAAGCTGATCTATCTTCTTTTTCTGATCAGCTATGAGAGTACTATCTGCTGCGCTAGGCTCCCAAGCGCGCAATTCTTCTGACTTTTCCGCTTTTTCTACAGCCGTTTGCTTTGCTACCGAATGACCTTTTGTTCCGTCGATCATAGGGAAGCCTTTCATTTTAAATCCCATTGTTATTTGTTTTGTTTAATAATTATTAAAGATTATAAGCAGGGCGGGTGTCGTGATCGCCATGCTTGATATATGTTGTTTTAGTTCCGCCATCATTTTTAGTTCCCCCTTGTCGCTCATTACGACGTTGCTGAGCTTCAATAGCCGCGCGTGCATCCGCTAAGTCATCACTTTCCTCCTCCACTTCTTCTTCTACTTCTTCCCCTGTTCCTTCAGTCTCTTCGCCACCGCCCTCTTCTAGCAGAGAATTAAGGAAGTCATCTACGCTTTGCTCTGCTGTTGGATCAATTGGGTCAACATCAGCATCAGCCGCTTCAGTATCTACCTTCTCTACTACCTCTTCTACTTCTTCTACAGCAGGTTCTCCGTCTATATATTTCTTAGACTTTTCATATTTTTCAGCGCGCTTAGCCGCATTAGTTTCTGCTTTTATAAGCTGTGCTCTAAGGTCCGCGAGTCTGTCTTCACGACGAGGATTCATATTATCCTTAAAGTTTTCTTCAAGTCTACTAATTGTCCTTTTTAGGCGCTCAACATCCATATCGGCTTCCCTCGATTTTCTCCTAGTGCGCTTTACTCTTCTAGTTTCTTCATACGCTTGTTTCATAGCGCTGGTCCCTGACATCATAGGGAACCCCTTCATTTTAAATCCCATATCTTATATTTTAGGTAATAACCCGCTAAAGGTATTATCACTTGTTTCCTGAAAGTTTTTAGGTGGACGACCGGTTTGGCGCTGATCAATTAATTCTGACTGCTGAGATGCTTGCATTTTTGTTCGCTCATCTTTACGATCTTCTTTAAATCGATTCATATCGTACACTAGACTGTTTCCTACAGATTCTAGCTCCATATTGTATCTGTGTTCAAACTCAATAAGCTCTTTTTTGATCTGCATTTCGTGCTGGTTAGTTTGCATTTTTAACTGCGCCTTGAGCTGCTCCAGCTTCATCTCGTTATCGGTTAGCATTGTTTGTTTTTGTGCCTCTGCTTCCGCTGCCATCTGCTGAGCTTGAGCTTGAGCCATTGCTTGCTCTTGAATCATTGCTTGTTGCATAGCTGCGTCTTTATCCATTTTTTTACGACGACGAATTTTAAGTAATTGATTTGCTAATTTTAGATTTCTAATATTACGAACATCAATAGCATCTTCTAGTTCCAACGTTCCTTGTCCTAAAGCTACTTGTATATTATTCTCTAGCAATTGCTTCTCCTCTTCATCGGGATCTAATTCTATGAATATGCCGAAATCGTATAAATGTAAATCCTTAATTTCATTTAAAACAGCCACATTATGTCCACCAATAGCTTGAACAAAAGCATCAGCCGTAGGCGAATACTCCAGTATATCGGATACTCTTAATGATAATGCCTCTGCGGCTTCAGCTGTTAAAAATAGCCCTGCCTGCAGGATATGCCTTGTGGCTGTATTAGAATTAGCTGCTGCTAACTTCTGTAGCCCTACTAAAGATTTAGGATCTGGCATGCTACCATCCCTTGCCTCATTTAATCCGGTGACATCGCGGATCATTTGTAGGTAGTAGTTGTATGTTTGAATCAATGATTGTAATTTTGCACCACCGCTTCCTTTTGCAATTTCTTGAATAGGAATTTTACCAGGATTCATATCGCCTTCTGACGTAAACGACCTACCAATAACCGAACCAGTCTGGAAGAACATATTTAGTGCCTCTTGCGGGTTATAATTTGTCCCGTTCCCCAAATCAATTTCAGCTAACCCATCTGCATCTAGGTAGACCCCATCGGGAACCATTTTAGACAATACTTGCTGTATTTTTAAGTGCGTAAGCTGAATCATATCCGCAAAGGTTGTAATTCTACCTACCAAACTTTCAATCCTGCCTTTATATAATCTAGGTGCTACAATTTGGTAATTCATTTTAACTTTAGTGTAGTCACTTTTAGGGCGAAGCATATTTTTGGCCGTCTCCCATCTCAGCAGCCTATCTGTGCCCACTACCATCGCGCCTTCAAATAAAGTTTCTACGCAACGTTCCATCTTATCAAACCTATCTTCTAATCCTGGAGGTGGTTGGAATTGATCATCCTTTTCGATAGATTTGTCTGCGCCTGTAGCGGTCTTTTTAACCTTATAGACTTCATTCATGAATGTCTTATAATTAAAGTACAATATCTGCACTTTATTATCATCATGGTGTTCTTCTAGCCTATAATCACCTTTTCCTTTTATTTCTTCTAAGTCAGCATTTGTTAAAAAAGGAAATTCCTTTACTAGCTCGTTAATAGGGATTTCTTTAATTTCCCCTACATAATATATATCATCAAAATAAGGAGATTCAGTATAGGAGTATACCAAATCAGCAGGATCTACATATTCTACCTTAACTCCTTCAGAACTATTAAAGCTTGTTTTAGTTGCCCCAATCCCCAAAACGGTTAAATCCCTGTAAAACCTTTTCTTAGTTAGCTCATATCTATTGCCATCAAAAAGAGTATTAATAGCTTGCTCTTCTGCTATTTCTATAGATTGCTTGTAACTAAGTTGCATGTGTAGGTCTAACTCTTCTTGGGTTTCAGGAAGGTTGTCCATCGGGTTCTCAGAGATATTGACGTTAAACTGATCTTTAGCCATTTTGGCTAAGTCTCTAGTAATCATATCCGCTTGCAGGACTTGCATATACTCCGTCCTTTTAGCTATGCCGTGAGGGTCTTGAGAATAGGCGTTTATATTATATCCTCTTTCCGCAATCCCATTTACGACAATATCAACAAATTTAGAAATGATCGGAACAGGTTTCCAATCTAAATTCAAATAAGACAAGTCTCCATTTATAGATAGCTCATCTTTATATTTTTGAATAGACTGCTCGCCTCTAGCGTACAGCCTTAGTTCGTGAAAGCGTCTGGCATTTCCGTGGAACTTCCCCGAGCCAGCATCAAACCATTCCTGCAGAATAGCTCTACCTACTTCCAAACCATACTCGTAACTAAGTTTTTCAATGTCGCTAACGACTTGACTTGGAAAGTTTCTTGAACCTGAGTTGTGCATATTTTTAACTTATTAACCTAGATGTTGCTCCAGCGTTATTATATTTTCCTATTTTTATATTAAGTGCAGACTTCTTCCTATCCGGGTTGGGTCTATACATATGTCTATTACAAGCCATGATTGCTAGTCCGGAACTAATGGAAGCATCATGCCTGGTTCTTTTAGTAATATCGAACTTACTCCAGTCATTTAATGTACTGTTAAAATACATATCACCATAAGAGCCATCTCTTTTAAGTCCGATGTGGTCTTGTATATACATCTCTATCGCCGCGGCATGGGCCTGCTTTATGTCCTCCCCTGAGTTTGGTATGCCTCCAATTTCCTTTTCAGTAACCGATAATTTATTCCAAACTTTATCAGGTCTGTTCATGCTAAATCCCCTGTAACCTCTCCTTCTTAAATAGTATAACAATCTAGGTTTATTATTCTCTGCGAGCAATGGCATACCGTAGAACACCAATGACATCAGTACATCCTCAAAGAATATATCAGCGGTTTGCGGTCTAGCTATATACTCCAAGAAGAAGTGGTTTGGTGGAGCATCTTCCATTGAAAACTTTGTTAATCCATGGAGTGCCCCTTTAGAGCCTTTGCCATCAACAGTGCCGCTAATGTCATAACTATCACAACCAAAAGCTCCTATGTGTTCGTTCCCAGGATATCTAATCCCGTTTTTCATTATAACCCTATTCTGAAGGTTGTATGGCGGCACCCAGCTTACTTCAAACCTTCCTTTTGGATCGGGATAAAATATAACTCGAGTATCTTTAATTCCATTAGCCCACTGGAAATTACCTTTAGTGGTTACAGAAGAATTTCTATTTCCTTCGTTATAATCTATTTGTTCGTATATTTTAACTAAGTTAAATATACTATTTTTTGTTTCATCTCTAAACGCATGCTCTTCAGTTCTTGGAAACTGTCGATAAAATTCGTTTAATGCATCATGATCATTTTTTAATCCTTCAGCTTCATTATCCCAATGATCAATTACCCCTACGTCTATTAATTCACCGTCAGGTCCAAGAGTCTCTCGTCTTGGGGTATTAAACACGGGTCGTCCAAACTCATCAATAAAACCTTCATAGTTCCATTCCATTGGGATAAACAAAGAATATAAACCAGAGCGTGTTTGACCATTTCTATTTCGTTGTGTTACATCACTATTGTAATATAACTTTTTAAAATTATCCCCTCCTTTGTCTAGGGCGTTTGAGGTACTACCCATTAAGCATTTACCAATAATTCTGCTACCTAATCGTAAACAGGTTTTAGTAACACGCCAGTTATTTAATATATTCTCAGGTCGCTCCCACTTACCACTTTCATCGTGTACTAACAGCTTCAGCTTTTCACCGTCATAACTGTTATCTCCTGTGTTTTTCCAGTCGATTGTAGTATCCAGTCCTTCTAGCAATTCTTCCTGCTCTATACTTTGAATCTTTTTCTTCGTTAGCTTAGAAGCTGGAACCCTATATGCTAATTCTGTTTTTGGGCGATCCATACCATCTTGTATTGGTTTGAAGAAAAACGGATAGTTTATACTAATTGGTACAACTTTGTCCGTAAACATTTTCTTTGCATCCGCACCGCTTTTAGATAGTATACCAAATCTACTATCACTCGAAATAGTGGCTTGATTAACTGCTTCTGCAGAGCTCATAAAAGAAAAACCAGAACGTCTATTTTTTAAATAACACATCCCATAACATCTCTTATCAGCCTTACAGGCTTCCCAAAATATAAAGAACAGCATATTAGCTTCCCTGTAATCAGGAGCGCCTACATCTATCTTGCTCCATTGCAGATACATGTAGTGCGACCCTGTTATATAAGTAGGCGTTCCAGCGTTATTAAACCAGAATCCCTCCTCTCTTCTTCTGAACTCTTCGTCGATATAGTCATACCACTGGTCCTTCTGTTCTTCAGGGTAGTTTTTCCAATCGAATATTGTTTTCAATCTAGTCAACTCCTTAGGGTATCCAAATCGTTTCCACTTCTTGTCCTCATTGGAGTATACCTCCTTAGGAGCTTTTGGTAGAGCGATTTTTAAACCCTGGATTTCATAGATCTCCCCGATCTGCCCAGTCTTGGAGATTACAACGACATCGTTCTCCTTGTTGTAGCCGTACTCCCATTTCCTTCCTTTATTTAGTCTGGATATGGTAGTTTTTTTTATTGGCTCAATAATTTTATATAAAGTTTGCTCGTACATCAATAATCGAATCTGCTCTTACTTTGATCTACCTTCCGCGAATCCCTTAAATACTCTCTCCTTTTTCTCTTCAGGTGTCTTTCCTTCCAAAATATTCTCTTCTTCTTGAATTCGGTTGAGTATTTCAAACGCATCAAATATAGCTAACTTTTTAGTAGCCGCGGCATTCTTCAGTCTGTCTGCTGAAATGTCATCATCAGAATCAACAATAGCTTCTTTAGCTACTTTAATTAATTCCTCAACTGCTTTGTGCCCAGCTTGGATTATACGCTTCTTCGTTTCCTTTACGCTCATATTTAATTGTAATAAATTTAGATAAAACTCTGTATAGTCTAACTCCATCAACAATAAACTCATATTCTGAGTTAGGAGTGAACCCTACTATATCGTCTATATCAGCTGTACCATCAGAGTAAACGACAACCCCTTTTAATGGCTCTTCAGCGTCTGCAAAATCTCCTTTACCTACTAAAGGCTGCACGAAACAATACCCATCAAGACACTGCCATCCTTCGCCTTTATTATACAAGAAGATTTGGTCTTCAAAAATAATATACTTATTATCTTTAAAGTGGCTCTTGCTATTCTTTTCTTCCCCGTGAACGTTATGCCACCTCCTAAATACATTATGATGAATAAGTAATTCATCGCCTGGAGAGATAGAGGTGTTGTTCTTTTTTGGGACACTTATTACCTTAGCTCTTCTATTCACATACTGATGATGCGCTATTTCAGAGTTAAGGATAAGTTCTTTATCACCAACTTTTACAGTATTATTGTATCTATCTCCAAATGGCTCTACAACAAAACCGTATACACTCTGCTGCATCAGTACTCTAAGTTATACTCAACAGATATTGCCATATTCTTGTTGAAGTCTTTCCATGGAAGTACATCATTCTTTTTCCTGATATAAATAGAAAACTTGTCGTCCTCTTCTATAATATCACAGATTCTATGTCCTCCGTAAACCTCTTGACCAACAGAATAGTGCATAGAGTCTATTTTGTAATCTTTACCAATGGTAATTTTTCTAATTAGCTTCGAAGTTAGCATTTTCAGTATATTTAATTGTCCCGTCAACGATATTAACGTCTGCCGTTCCGTATTCTTTAATAAATTCGTCTTCTAAACCCTTTAACAAATTTTGGGCATTAGCTACCATATGTAAAATTGAATGCTTACGAGTCTCCAGTACTCCAAGTTCCAATTGCATTTGGTCCATTGACTTAGCTGTATTTTGCAGCTTTTCCAATTGTTCCTTTGTAATTTTTGTTGGGCGAAAGTCTTTGACCTTTCCCGTCTTTCTTTTTGCCATGATTTTATTTAATTAAATTAATTTATTCTTGCCAGATAAAAGCGTCTGGCAACTCGCTTATTGTGTTGTTACTTTCATCACTAGTTAAGTACTGTCTATAATCTTCTATAACATAAAGCAAGCAGTAAGAAACACCAGGCTCTTCTAAAATATAACTAGTAGTATCTGTTTTAGTTTCGCTGTTAGGATAACCATATTTAGTATCCATCTTTTGTAGTAATGCTTGGCAGTTGGCTTTCGTTTCTTTATAGTACATAATTATGATATTGCGTGTCTAGTCATTAAATCGTCTTCAGCGTTTGTCAAATCATCCCCTGACAATGCAGAGTCAAAAACTGCAAACTCAGATATTTTTCCGTCCCAGTATTGATTAGACGCACCAGCATGGGTAGCTATGTTTGTGAATTGAAATTTACCAGAGTTAACAGCTTCTGGGCAATTACTATTACCGATTGCAGAACCATTATCTCTAACAGCAAAGTTCAGTGTAGATCCACTAATAGTACCTACAACAGTTAACAAGAATTTTTCTCCATTAGTTAATTCATGAATAACAGTTCCTTGTGATTGGGACCCAGATTCAGGTCTAAATCTCCACAAAGTAGAATCGTATCTAAAAAAGTTTTTACCAGTGGCCGCTCCAGAAAATAGTGTTTGATTAGATGAAGATGTTGTATCGGTTGAAATAACAGCCATTACGGTAAAACCACTATTAAAATCAAGATTAGAACTTAATCCTAAAAAATCATCACTACCATCGAAGTGAATATCACCACTGTTGTAAGCAGGTTGTTTAGAAGCGGTAGTCTGTCTTAGGTCGTTGCTATTACCACTGTTATCCCCCCACCCGGCAACATCACTACCATTTAAGGTTATGTTAGTGTCAAATTTGTACCAAGCTTGAAGACTAGATACACTTGTTAAGTCAAACTCACTTAAAGCCGCACCACCTGTTATGCCGTTTCCTAAACCTAGCATTATATACCTACGTAAGCTATAACTCTACCAGAAGCTAATTTAAAACCTGTCCATCTGCCGTATATAGTAACGCCTTTTGGAAATGTTTCAGAGTCAACAACATCACCACCATCAGCGTCAATATCTGTAGAAGTTCCTGTAGAGCTAGGAAAGTTTTGAGCGTCTGCTGCTACTAAGCCATCAGTACCACTATCAAATACTGTGTCTTCTAAAAATGTTATTGCTACAAAAACTTTTGTTATTCTGTTTGTGTTACTGGCAGGAGTACCGTCAGTATCATCTCCGCCTATTATTGTTATTGCTTCTGTTCCGGCAGCGTGTATACTACCTAACTGACCGAATGCGTAATCTGTTGGATCTTTAAATGCCATTTTATTTTTCTTTTGATTGTTCGTTTTTCTTTGAACTTCCACCGAAGAAGAAGTCTATAATTGTAATTGTATTTACTTTAGCGCTCATTGCACCAAATATTGTAGAGATGAAACTAATTTCAAATTCACCTAAATCTATTGATTTTGTAACGAAATAATTAAACATTACAAATGTGATACCAAAATAAGCTATAGTAAACAGCGTCGCTAACACTTTTTGAATGATAGCATCGTCTTTATACATATCGCGTGCAGACTTGCGATCTTCAACTTCTTTTGCAAAAGCTTCACGCTCTGCATCAAGCATAATTTTTCTTAGCTCAAACTTGGCTTGATCTCTTTCTTTATCAGTTGTGATAACTTTGTCGAGGATGCCTTCTGCATTTTCTACTACCTTGCCGAAAAGGCCTCCGATTAAATTGTTTATCATAATTTATTACATTTTCGGCTCCCAAGGTAAACGAACATCGCCTTCCTCGTACCACTCTCCGTGATAATTAATATATCCATTTAACCTAGGGTATTCACCGCCTTCCCAAAATACAGTGTTTTCGTCATATCCTAGTCGACCAATTTTCATATCGGTCATGTGCTTCATTTCATGCATTAAAGTGTTCCTCTCTTCCGCACTCCCTGGCTCAATGTTTTTATTGATGAATATTGTTCCGTCGTTATTAGCTTCTCCTTTAATACCTTCGCCTAAGTCTTTACGTATAATAGGAGTACCACCTGCTGTCTTCTCATTAGAGAATAAATCTTTAGACGGAGTATTATAGCCTCTTTTTTCTGAACCTAGTTTAAATGCCATTAGTCTACGTCTCCTGGCTTAAAGTTCCATAATGACTTTAGCTTGCCCTTCCACTCTCTAAGCTTGGCAATATCTTTGTCTTGTTGCTCTTTGTCCCCTACTCCACTGAATTGATCTTCTCTAATAAAATCTATTCTGTCATCAAGATCTGTTATTTTTTCGTGGATATTGAAATCCTCATCTAAATTTTCATCTCCTTCAAAAACCCAAGTACCATCATATTCGCTTGGCAGCAGGGTGTTCACATCCTCATCTTTCTTCTGAGGAGTAGCCGATCTTAGGGAGTCCGCTAATATCGCGTTTTTCTCTCTAGCCTGATTCATAAGCTCAATGTATCTCGGGTCGCCAGGGAGTACTCCTAGCTCATTAGCCTTGTTCTTTGCGGCTTGCATATTCTCTCCAGCCTTCTTTTCGTAAGTTGGGTTGTTGCCTCCTGTTATTGGATCTGCCCCAGGGTATTCCTCTTTCTGCGGAAACCCTTTATATTTCATCTTAAATGCCATTATCTTGTTGGATCTTTTATCATATCGTCAATCGCTTTGTTCATCACTTTATCAGTATATGATTTGTTCTTATAAAAAACACTTCTCTCTGAAGTGGGCAAGTCTTCCTCACCTAACAGAACCCTATAGATTCTGCTTATTAATTGAGAGCATTTAAACGATGTCTTGAATATGGAGTACTTGATTGTTGTTCTGTTCCTGTGCCTCCAGGTTTCAATCCATCCTTCTCGCTTTAACCTCTCCCAGCGATTTTTGTCCCACGTATAAGCGTGGATACCGTTGATAAAGTCGTTCCTAGTAAAACGACCTAAGCAGTCTAAATAAATCAATAATTCTAGATCTGCATCTTTTAATCCGTAAGTCTTACAGGCCCATCTTCTGACAAGCCTGTAATACTTAAGGATTTGTAATTCACGTAAATCGTGACTAGTTAATCTCATTTAAAATTAGTCAGCAAATGCAGCAGCTATTGTGATTGCTCCACATGAAGTAATGTCTGAGTGTAAATACACAGCAGCAGCATTACTATCATTAGTAGCGTCATCAGCTACAGTAATAACACCATCTGAATACGCAGCTCCACCAACGTTAGCAGCTCGTACAATTGCATACATAACCTCTCTATGCGAGTTAGCCTTAACGTTCAAAATAACAGAATCGTTATTTGTAAAGTTACCAGTAGCATTGGCCCCTTCACCACGAACTCTAATTCCAGGTTCAAACGTTATAGTTAACGCGGTATCACTTGAAGGATACATAGCTTTAACAGCATTTACAGGAATCATTACAGATGTAGCGATGTCATCATCATCAGCAACTGCAGCTTCACTACGAAAATAAAAATACTTTCTCATTTTAAAGGAGAAGTTAGCCTCATTTAAGATTAAGCTTCAGCTGTTACGTTAGTAGCACAACCAGTTATATGCGTACTAGCAAACACTGAGTTTGCAGCATCACAAATAGCAATCATTGGTTTATCAATATTTCTAGCAGCGTTTATAGCGGCTGTAATATCGTGTATAACTTCTTTTTGCTTATTAGCTGTTATAGTAAGTGTAACGTGGTCAGCGGTAAATGTGTCATCGTCAGAACTATTACCATAACCTACAAGTGCTTTAAGTTCTATTTCAAGTTGAGTAGTTGTACCATTTGCTCTAAATCCTTTTAATCTACTTAAAGGAACGCACAAGCTGTCATAAGCAGTGTTGAAAAGCCCGTCACTCTCATCCATGAAATATAAATATTTTTCTTTTATCATTTTTTTTATATTTTAAGTGTTAATAATTAGGCTTCAGCCGTTATTGTAATTGCGCATGCTGTAATGTAAGGGCTTGCGTATACTGAATTAGAGTCATCTGCTATAACAATGAAACCATCGGAGTGTGTTCCATGTATTAAATTTAGTATAGCTTCCATAACCTCTTTGTGCTTGTTATCAGATATTGTAAGTTCTACACTGTCAGCAACAAACGTTGCGTCGTCGTGTGATCCTGAATAACCAAGCATTGGGTCAAACTCCATAGTTAACTCATTTACAGCAGAAGATCCAGATTTATTTGTAAATCCTTTAAATCTCTCTACAGGAATAGCTACGCAATCATTAGCTGCGTCAAACGCTCCATCGGTTTGTTCCATAAAGTACAACATCCTACCAGATAAATGTCCTTGATGTTCTTGCATAATTTTTGTTTTTTAATGATTAATAAATAATTTGTTTTAAGATTTTGTGTTTAAGGGCTATGGTTTATAGTTTATGTTTAATCTACTAATACAATATCACTTGCTTTGAGTACAAAATAAAACTTTCCATCATATTCTATTCCATGCCCTGCAAACCGGTCGTACCATACGATATCATCACTGTTTATGCACTCTACTAAATTGCCAGCAGAGATTACCTTTCCTTTGAAGTAGCGTACATCGGAATTATCATCATCTTTCATGATAAACCCTGTTGTTTTGTTTTCGGTCTCTTTTATTCTGTCGACGACCACATAATGATTAATCGCTTTCATTGATACGCATATTTGAGATTACACAATCAGCTGAAGTAATAGTAGAGGCTACAGATACAGCATTCTTTAAAGCAGACTTTGTTACTAATACAGGATCAATGATGCCTGCATCTATCATATCCACCATATCACCGGTTACAACATTGATACCTTTACCTTCGCCCATTGGCGCGTATTGATTAGGATAAAATTCATACCCGGCATTACGCATAATAGTTTTGAAAGGAGCCTTAATTGCTCTTAGTAGTATTTCTTCACCTGCGTCAGCAGGTCCGATTTTTTCAGACGCATTTAATAACGCGATACCGCCGCCCGGCACAATACCTTCTTTTAATGCGGCTTTTGTTGCGTGGATTGCGTCTTCAACTCGGTCTTTCTTTTCTTTTAGTTCCACTTTAGAATTAGCGCCTACTTTGATAATCCCTACAGACCCGGAAAGCATTGCCAATCGTTCTTCAAGCTTCTTTTTAATAAACGCGTTCGGTTCATCCTTGATTCGCTTATGAATTTCGTCTACTCTATCCCCTAATTCAACCTCCATATCAGATAATGTGATAACAGTATCGTTATCGTCTGTTTCTGCATAATCTGCTTCTCCTAGATCATCTGGGGTTATCATATCTAAATCATCACCAAGCTCTTCATTGAATAATTTAGCTCCTGTTAAGATAGCTAAGTCTTCACAACTTTCCATTTTTGTTGGTCCAAAGCCAGGTAGATCGATAACATTTACCTTTATAACACCTTTTACCTTATTCATCAATAAAGCGCTCTTCACTTGCTGCGATACAGGTGCTACAATTAATAATGCACGATTATTTTTGATAACATACTCCAGTATACCTTGTATTTTACGCACGTTAGGGATCTCTGAGGTACAAATTAGTATTAACGGGTTATCTAACTCCGCTTTTTGCTTCTCAGTGTTTGTAATGAAGTGTGGGGACGTAAGACCTGAGTCGAACTGTACACCATCAACAGTTTCTACATACGTTTCCTCCGTATCTGAGCTCTCCATTAGCACAACGCCGTCCTTACCGACAGTATTGTAGGCCTCGGCGATGATATTTCCTAATTCGGCATCGTTATTGCAGGAAATTGCAGCGACATGCTTAAGTGTATCTTCATCTACTTCTTGGGAAATCTCGTCCAAATAGCTTAAAATAGCCTCTAAGCTTTTATTTACACCATTTTTTATCTCTCGAGCGCTCAAACCCTTAGTTTGCATGATCTCTGATAAGATAGATTCAGCGAGGACGGTCGCCGTAGTGGTACCGTCACCCGCCTCTTTCACCGTATTATTTGCGGCTTCTTTGATTAGAGTAGCGCCGATGTTCTCGATGGGATCAAATAAGACGACAGATTGCGCAACTGTAACTCCGTCTTTCGTGATCACCGGCTTTCCACGCCCGTCTTCGTAGATTACGCATTTTCCGGACGCTCCGAGGGTAGATTTTACTGCTTTTGCCAGCTTTTGTACCCCGGCAATAATTTTTTCTTGAGCCTGATCGCCAAAGTTTATGTCTTTGACAATCTCGCTCGGTAGATTGTACTCCATTGTATTAAATTAAATTAAAATATTGCTTATTTATCAAAAGTCTTTACGACTTTAGGCCCTTTTGTAGCCTCTAACTTTTTCGAGAAGTGGTCGATGCTTCCGTTAATCGCTTCTTCTGCTCCTTCCATCGTCTCACGCCTCGTAACATCGTGCCAGCTATCAGGGTCATCTGGATTAGTGACCTCCGTCTGGTAATAACCATTTGGTAGTTGCACAATCCTCCAATTAGATTTATCGGATAAATGCTTCCAGTGGCTTTTAGTCTTTTCGTCTACTTGTGGATTATTGGTCCACGAACTTGTTTTGTAATACAAATACGTCATTTTGGTTTTATTTATTGGTTACCTACAAATAATCACGTTTTTTGGCAGTATTTTAAGAGTGTGACAATAGCCTCTTATTATATACTAGTAATATTATTACTGTATTTAAGATATTACTTTATAGTAATATCATTATATGCGCGTAAGAGTGTAAAAAAAAATATGTTAGATATTTAGAGGTTAATTGCTATACCCCTATATGGGGGCCCCCCTCCCCCTGGAAAGTCCCTTTTTTTAGCCCCACCCCGGCCTATTTTTACGTTTTTCGAACTATTTTTTGGCTTTTTCTATGATCCTGATCCTAACCTGATGATCTCAACCCTTCCTATTCCTGTACGTTTTCAGCTTTTTGTTATGATCCTGATCCTGGGTTATGATCCTGATCCTGGGTTATGATCCTGATCCTGGGTTATGATCCTGATCCTGGTCTGTCATCAATCGCGATTACTTTATTTTCTAAAATGAATACGAAGTGAATTAGATAATATATTTGAATAAGATAAATAATAAGATTATGAATAAATTAAGAAAAAGTATTAAGAAGGCGCAAATGTACGCTGACTATGCAAAGAGAGTAGGTGACACAGACATCTGGACATACTACCAGGCAAAGGCTGATAAGCTACGCGCTGAGCTGATTGCAAAAGAAATGGGTTTACCAGTAACTAATCCTGAATTGAATTAAGATATGGATATGGATATGTTAACTTACGTGCTGGAATGCGCACTGGTCCTGGCGATTGTAGGCTCAATGTGCTACATAACTGAAACATTAATCATTAAAAAGTAATTGGCATGACTGCAAATGAATTACAAGACAAGATCCAGGAGCTGGATGAAAGAATCCGAGCGACCCTGACAGGGCCTCAGACGAGAGGGTCTAGAGCAGTAAACGATAAGTGCCAAGCACTGAAACGTAAGTACAAGGCTCAGCTTCGAGATCTGCTCGAGAAAGAGTTCCCACACTGTTCGATCCTCCTGTAGCGATACAGTAAGTGGATCCCAACTGGCCTGGTCCTGAAATACGATCGGAAGAGTAGACTCCGCCCTACGTGGATGTTTACTATTTTTGTTAACTAACAGCCACTCTAATTTCTCTAAAACCAACACGAAGCAAGTTAGATAATATAAGTGTAAGTAAAATGAATAAAACTATGAGAAAAGAAGAAATACACTATTTCCACTGGAACGAAGACACACTAGACTATTTTACCTTTATGTCAAACTATTCAACTAGAGAAGAAGTAGAAAAAGAAGTCAAAGCTTTTGTTAAAAACGACTGTTTCGTCGAAGATAGTGAAACTGAAGAAATGTTAGTAGAAGACTTAATTTCACAAATCTTCTCAAAATGAACACGAGTCACATTAGATAATATAAATGTAAGAAAATTAGTAAATAAAATAAATTAAATTGTTATGAGTAAAAATGAAGTAATGGCTAAAGCATTAGCTAAATTAGACAAAAACGAGTTGGCGAAAATCTTCCCACCAATTGTAAGAAAGAATTTTGTAGTGAGAGAATCTTGGTTAGGTAGAAATCAAATTATTACTTTCACCAACAATAAAGGTCAAACATTGACTTACAACCACGACGAAGTGTTGAAGGTTATGCTACCGAAGTTGGAACTTCAAGCATGTTGGCAAAAACGTAAGTATTGGTCTCAATCCACCAATATGCCAATGAATGTTCGTCACTTAGCAGAGATTCAAGAGTAATCTTTGCTATAGCGAAAAGTGCGACAATAGCTACTTATTATTTAATACTTAACAGGCTAACGTCACACTTTAATTCCTACTCGATTGAGTACGTTCCGTTACCGATAATTTACTTAGACGTGGCGAGACACAGGGCAACACATATCCATTGTTTTCGGAGTAAAAATAGTTAGTATACTTTTACAAAATGAACACGAATCACCGAAGATAATATATATGAATAAGAAAATACACTTATAGAGTGTTGAGTCACAAGTAGTTAGTGAGCCACTTTGTGAAAAATGAAAAAAAAGAATTATTATTAAATTAAATTGTACTACTATGCAGAGACAGTTTTCGTCAAACCAGCTGAACATTGTTACCTTAAATGGCAAACGTTATGTACCTTTTGTACTACACCAATTACCTAAGAATTATGAAGAAGTACCTTTGTCGGCACAGTTCTCTTACCGAGGCTACACTTATATCGCTTTAGATTGGTTAAATAGCTTTCGAAAAGATGTAGTCACCTTTAGTCCTACACTCGATAGGTTAGGGTGTAAATAATAAAATAAAATAAAATACTATGCTAGATTTAGATAAAACTAGAGTACACCGTGAGTTACTTAAACAACAGCTAATGAACTACGATTACTCAGATACACCAGTAGATAAGTCAATACTTGTAGAGTTAGATTACTCACAAATTACAGTGACTACTGAAGGCCCAAGTGGATTTACTCACTGGAAATCGTCAGGTGGTTCTATTGAAAAATTAGTAGAGTTAATGAATAAAAGAGTTAACCAAAACCCTGACTATAATTTAATAATAGTAGATAAGGTATGAAAGTAGAAATTACACAGCAAAATAAGGTTTATGAATTCGTAGAAGGCAAAGTGATTGTTCACGACCATAACAAAATAGAATTCGACCAATGGCTTAGCAATTTAATTGGTAAAAATGGAGTCACTAAGTCGGTAGAGAGCCCTGCTTTTTCTGACGAATACTTCGAAGCCCAAATTGCAAAAAACGATATAGAAAAATTAGATAAATACTATTAAATATGAATAAAATTAAATTAAGTGTAGCAGCACTACTAATTGCAGGTTCGAGTTACGGTCAAGCACCGCAAGACTCAGTTAAAATAAGTAAAGCAGACTTACAAATGATACTAATAGACTTAGACGATATTCTAGAGTGGCAAAACCAAGATATTAAAGAAGCAGAAGCAAATGGCGAAGATGCTAAATGTGGTAAGTTTGAAGATAAGTGGGGTAGCAACTACTGGTTAACTCTAATGTATAATAAACTAATAAATGTTTACAATGAAGAAAATTAAATTAACCGTAACGGCAATACTACTAGGTGGTATGAGTTATGCTCAAACTTCTTACGAAGAAATAGACGTAAAAGAAACTGTAGAAAAAAGAGAAGCATTAAATTATAGAATAAATGACTTAATTGATGCTATTCGTATGGATTCTTGGTATGGTAAAATATCAGAAGAAACCGCTAAATACTACATAAGCGAATTAGCGGCAATACGAGACGTAAATGTAATAGTAACAAACGGTATAGCAATATACGGTGTAAACGAAGAATAATGACGAGTATAGATTTTGCAGTATACCTGATTATATGGTATTTTAGTATAGCATTACTACGTTATTGCCAAAGAGATAGAATGGATTATGAAGAAGAAAAAGAATGATAAAGTATTTAGAGTGAAGTTAGACAGTGAGACACTGCAATCTATCTGGAATGCTAGTAGACCTACTGTTTCTAAGAATAAGAAAAAGTATACTAGGAAGACCAAGCATAAAGGTAGATAAATTCACAAAATGAACACGATAGCGGAAAGATAATATAATTGAATGAAAGATAAGCCAAACATAGTGATAAAACCCTTAGATAGTGGGTTATGGAAAGTTGAAGTAACCGATGCACACGGAGATTGGATTTCTGTTTGTGAAGAGACTCCTGAGGAATGCATGGCTTTCGCTACAAAATGGTTAGAACTCACTGAAATTCGCAAGAAGAGAAAAGATTCTTGGGGTGAATGTATAAAAAAGATGGTAGAAGAAGACCGCAAAAACGGTCGTAATTGGGAATAAATAATAAATAAATATGATAGTATTAACAGTATTAGATTTTAACGATGGATTGGTGTACCAATATGATATAGATATTGCACCTAACTCCGAGGCGGATAGACTTAATAGACTGAAGTCTTTAGATTTCGAAAGGATTATTGTCGAGAAAGGCCATAGTATAGAGAATTGTGAGTGGATGTCACACGCTGATGACACTCTTATTAAAGAAACAATAGAATTATGAGAAGATTAACACCATTAACCAAGCCAAAAGGTATATTTTTGGTAACAAACCCAAAAGGAAAATAGTATGAGAAAAGTAAAAACTAACGCAGAAGCGTACCAATTGTTCGACTTGCTAGGCATAAAAAACGTGTCAACACCTCGTCAACTTAAAAACGGTACACAAGTATTTGAGTTACCAATACATAAAATGTACGGGCCGGATAATAAGTATCCACTTAAATTTGCCACGTATAAGTCAGGTTATATTCGTAACGTGACAGAGTGCAACGCTAGTCCTTATC
>LUMP01000375.1_pt1 | contig 18575 bp, 17 predicted proteins | sample 729641 | NCBI WGS metagenome assembly LUMP01 (sample SAMN03860260, study PRJNA289734) | marine metagenome | biome: seawater column; feature: ocean; material: water; isolation source: Red Sea water column Station 12 - depth 47m | place: Saudi Arabia: Red Sea | collected 2011-10-15 | depth 47 m | reverse complement strand
AAACAGAAAACAGCATGGTCTTATGGAAGACCAAGAATTTGTTGACTCTTATTGTAAAATAATGGGCTTAGACGGAATTCATAAATTTGAATTTTATATTATGGACCATATAGAAGGTACTTGTTTTGAGGATCCACGTTTAAATATCTTTGCAAAGGATCACCGTTATTCAATCTTTGAAGAAATGAGCACTATTTTAGCAAAAATACATAAAGTTGATTTATTAAAGGTTGGTCTTTCAGACTTTGGTCCCGGCGGTAATTATTTTAGCCGGCAAATTACTCGGTGGACAAAACAATATCTTTCTTCTGAGACAGATAAAATTGAAAAAATGGACCAGCTGATAAAATGGTTAGAAGAAAATATTCCAGAAGATGATGAAAGACGATGTTTAGTTCATGGTGATTTTCGTTTAGATAATTTACTTTTTAACCCAAACGAAAATAAATGTGTTGCAGTATTGGATTGGGAGCTTTCGACCATAGGACATCCAAAACAGAAAACAGCATGGTCTTATGGAAGACCAAGAATTTGTTGACTCTTATTGTAAAATAATGGGCTTAGACGGAATTCATAAATTTGAATTTTATATGGCCTTTGCTTTTTTCCGCATGGCGGCCATTTTGCAAGGGGTTAAGAAAAGAGGTCTTGAGGGTAATGCATCAAATCCGGCGAAAGCCATAAAACTTGGCAATTTAGTAAAATTGTTTGCAGAAAAAGGAATAGCCATTTTAGAGAGATAGTAAGGAAACTTTATTCAGTTAATCCAACCACTTAAGTTTTTCTCGATCAATGAAGACAGGGCAGAGATATGGGCATTGTTATCATTTAAACAGGGTATGTAAGTAAACTCTTCTCCTCCAGCTTCTTCAAAACTTTCTTTAATTTCCTCATTTATTTCTTCTAAAGTTTCAATGCAGTCAGAAGAAAAAGCCGGAGCAATAACCGCAATAGATTTTTTATTTTCTTCTTCAACCAATCGCGCAACTTCCTCAACTGTGTAAGGTTTAAGCCATTCTTCTGGTCCAAATTTGGATTGGAAGGTAGTAATAATATCTGTGTCTTTCCAACCAAGTCGCTCTTTTAACAAGCGGGTAGTTTTTTGACATTGGCAGTGATAGGGGTCGCCCTGCATAAGGTATCTTTTGGGTACTCCATGATAGCTGCAAACAAGAACTTCCGGTTTTATTTCTTTTTTGGCGTAAGCGTCCTCTACGGATTTTGCTAAGGCATCAATGTACAAGGGTTGTTCGAAATATGGCTCTACAACTCGAATAACTGGTTGCCACTTCTCCTTCATTAAAGCTCTAAAAAACTGGTCATTTGCTGTTGCTGATGTTGCGCCAGCATAATGAGGGTAAAGTGGAAAAAATAAAATTTTTGAGCAACCCTCTTGGACCATCTCTCTTACTTTGGACTGTGTTGAGGGGTTGCCGTAACGCATGCAAAAGTCAACTTTAATTTTTTGACCATATTTTTTTTCCATTAAACCTTTTATTTTTACGGTTTGATTTCTCGTTATGGTCATTAAAGGACTTTCATTTTCCTCATTATTCCAAATAGATTTATAGGCCGCTCCAGATCTAGATGGGCGGGTTGATAAGATTACCAGTTGCAACAGGGGCTGCCATAGCCAGGGTGAATAATCTATGACACGCCTGTCTGATAAAAACTCTGATAAGTAGCGCCTCATTGACCAATAATCATAATTATCGGGAGTTCCCAAATTGGCTAGAAGGACACCAATTCTTTTGCTTGGAACTTTTGGATGATCGCTACTAGCGTGTTGCGGAACTTTGAGTTCAATTGCTTCATCAAACATGGTCTGTTTTCTCTTATCTATTTATTATGGAAATGAGGTAAGTCATTGTGCTGAATGGTCAATCTTTGAGTTTTTCTTCTGTTACGTTTAGCGCATCAGCAAGCCTGATTGATGCAGAGCCAGGTTTGAGCGGTTTTGGCTGGTCGCTTGATGGAGCCCAGCCGGTCAAAGTGATCAACTCAAAAGTTGCTTCTATTTCTTTTTTATTTAAATTTTGGTCACTAACATATTTATCAGACATCAAAGAAAAAAGTTTTCGGTGAGAAAATTTCTTCAATCTATCGGTTTGAACGTTGGTTTCACCCATCCTACGAAGATCATACAAAAGATCTATTGGGTTTTTATAACTTACCTTATGCACGGTGCTGTCCGCTACAGGTAAAGCAAAACCTGAGCGCATTAAAAAAGCGCCGGCATCGCGGATGTCTATCATTGGTAAAACTCTTGGTGAAATACCGCCAGTCAGTTCCAGTTCCGATGCTGCAATAGAGTCTCTGAGTTCATGAAGTGTCTGGCCGCCAAGAAAATTACCTAGAAACAAACCTCCTTTTTCCATAACCGACTTGCACTGAATTAATTGGCCAACTGGATCATTGGAGTAATGTAGAGACATTCCATGGATTACTAAATCATAATTTTTGTTAGAAAGTCTCAATAATTCTTCATCAGGGATGACATCAGCATTATGAAAGTTGTTCCTCCAATGATATAGATGCCCACTTATAATTAATATTTTTTTAAATTGCCTTTTTATTATGCGCAGTCGATCTTTTATGTCTTTTATAGCTAGTTTTTGAAGAAAGTTATCTTCTTCATCTGACTTAGCTCTCCTTTTTGCTAGAGCCTCTTTATCAATAATTTCCTTGCTACTTTTCATAAGATTGAAATAAAGGGGTTTTTTATAATTTACAAAGTTTATGTTTTTGTTTCCCTTGAAATTATTGCGAATTGTTGTCTATCAAATTGAAAATTACTGAATTAAAATAAAATTAACTTTTCGGTTAGAGTTTTTTACTATGCAAATTGATATATACACTTCACCGCTTTGTGGCTTTTGCACGATTGCAAAAAATTTACTTCTAAAAAAGGGTGTGGAGTTTACAGAGTATGACGTTCTTAATGACCCATCCCTAAAACCTGTCATGCTGAAACGAGCAAATGGTGCTCACACTGTACCTCAAATTTTCATCAATGATCATCATATCGGAGGATGGAATGAATTATTTTCCTTAGAGCAAGCTGGGAAATTAGATAAAGTCCTAAAGGCTAAATAAATATGACCTTATTGTAATAAAATTTATTCTATCCAAAATTATGGTTTGAAAAATACAACTAGACTTAGTTAAAAAAGCTAGGGTACTAATACAATCTGTGATGAGAGGCGTAGATTTTCAGGTTCTAACAAATGAGTGATGACAATAGTACACTTGCGATTTCTTTATTCAGTGAGGTGTTGACGGTCGATCAATTGTTAAGATTACAACTGGCAAAAGTATTACCTAAGGGAATGGAGTTATCTCACTTTTCCGTGTTAAATCATTTAGCGCATATTAATATTGAAAGAACACCTGCCCAGCTTGCAAAAAGCTTTCATGTTACACGGGGGGCTATGACTAATACGCTTCGCCGGTTAGAGGCTTCTGGATATGTGCACATCCGCCCAGATTGGGATGATGCTCGAAAAAAAAGGGTAGCGATAAGTTCATCGGGGCGTATGGCGCGCGATAACGCAATCTCTGCGGTTGCTCCATTTTTAAATGAAGCTGTATCTGACCTAGGCAAAGATCATTTCAAACAAATTTTGCCAATTTTGCGGGGATTAAGAGTAAAATTAGAACAATAGCTATTTATTTTGCTTGTTTGAATTGCTGTTCTATATTTTTTCTATTATCTGCTTTTCTAACTAACAATAGTCTGTTGAGGAATCTATGTATCGCGTTTGGAACTTTTTAACTAACTATTCTCTTCTTTTGATTTTTGGGGCACTAATTGCCTTGATTTGGGCAAATACAAATCCTCACAGTTATCATCATCTGGTAGAGTACCCACTATGGTTTAATGACTGGCTTGGACCTAGTTATAAATATTGGGCCAAAGCTTACGGAGAAGGATATGACGCCTTTTCTTCTGGTGGCGCAACCAATGTCCTGAGTTTTCATTATTTAGTAAACGATATTGGAATGGCTTTCTTTTTTGCCATAGCTGCCAAAGAAGTATGGGAAGCAATCATTCTAAAAGATGGTAGCCTTCGTGGTAAAAAGGCTGCTACGCCGTTGGTTGCAACTGCTGGTGGAATGTTTGGGCCAATTGCCGTCTATTTGGGATTGGCGGCTTTCTTGGGCTCAGATACATATAACGCTGTTCAGAATGGTTGGGCTATACCTACTGCAACTGACATTGCATTTAGTTATTTAGTAGGCCGAATAGTGTTTGGCGCTGGTCATCCAGCAGTCAGATTTTTGTTACTTTTAGCTATTGCAGATGATGCGGCTGGTTTGATTATTTTGGCAATCTTTTACCCATCAGGCGAACTAGCTCCTGCGTGGCTTCTGGTTTCATTCGCGGCAGCCTTTTTGGTTTACTTTGTTTTTAATTGGCTTCCACACCGAATGGATGAAGGAAAAGACGATAGACCCTATACAACATTGGTTAGAAAATATTTAACTTTTTGGCCATATTTACTGGGTGGCTGTATAAGCTGGTATGGATTTATGAAAGCTGGTTTGCATCCCGCTTTAGGTTTATTACCCATAGTGCCAGCTATTCCACATGCTGACCGCGCCTTTGGTTTTTTTGATGCGGCGGAAGAGCATGCTCACGATCTATTAAATATGATAGAACACGCGCTTAAGCATCCTGTAGAAGTTGTTTTATTTTTCTTTGGCTTGTTGAATGCTGGGGTTGAGTTTTCATCAATAGGAGATGCTACTTGGCTAGTTCTGGCAGGTTTGATAATTGGAAAGCCTGTTGGTATTTTTCTTTTTGGATGGCTGGCGGCATCGCCCATGCGGCTGGGAATGCCACAAGGAATGCGGTTAATTGATTTGATTGTAATAGGCTTTGTTTCAGCTATTGGCTTTACTGTATCGCTGTTTGTAGCAACCGTAGCTTTTGATGCTGGTCCGGTTCAAGATGCAGCCAAAATGGGCGCTTTGTTTAGTTTTGCAGCAGCCATTATCTCCATAATAGCTGGCAAAGTATTCAAAGTAGAGAAGCAGAACGGATAAATATTGGGTAGGTTTTTAAGAACTTACCCATATTGTTTCAATTTTAGATTAGGCGACCGTGGCAATGTTTGAATTTTTTACCTGAGCCACAGGGGCATTTTTCGTTTCTACCAGTATTTTGCCAATTTTTAGGCATCTCTTTTTCTGGGCCACGAGTTACAGCCAATCCATTTTCTTTAGTTTGTTCGCTTTGATTGCTTGGTTGCTGCTGCGAAGCTACTTGTTGAACAATGGCCTTTTGCTCTTCTTCCGTTAAGGGCCTTACTTGTCCCATATATTTCGTAACATCTAATCGTAATGACCCTAATAAACTTTCAAAAAGCTGGAAAGCCTCGTTTTTATATTCATTTAAGGGGTCTCTTTGTGCGTAACCACGAAAACTTACGACACTTCTTAAATGCTCTAGTTTAAGCAGGTGTTCACGCCACTTTCGGTCAATTGTTTGGAGTAGAATTTGCTTGCAGATCTTACTCATATTTTCGGCGCCAAATACCTTGGCTTTCTCGTCCATAAACTCGTCTACCGAGTTGCTAATGCGATCCCTTATAATCTCGTTATCAACTCCGTCTTCATCAGCCCATTCAACAATTGGTAAATTTACATTAAAAATGTCTTTTACATAAGTCTCTAGATCTTCTGTTTCCCACTGCTCAGCATACGCTTTGGCTGGCATGTATGTTTCTACTGCATCATCAAGAACTTCTTCTCGCATATCTTCGACTATTTCGCCAATTTCAGTTGAATTTAAAATCTCGAGGCGCTGCTCAAAAATAGCTTTTCTTTGATCGTTCATCACATCGTCGAACTTTAATAGCTGTTTTCTTATATCGAAATTTCGTCCCTCAACCTTTGCCTGAGCTCTTTCTAGTGATTTGTTGACCCATGGATGAACGATGGCCTCACCTTCCTCCATACCGAGTGTTGAAAGGACTTTATCTAATCTTTCAGATCCAAAAATTCGCATTAAATCATCTTCGAGACTTAGAAAAAATGATGAACGCCCAGCGTCTCCTTGGCGTCCAGATCGTCCACGAAGTTGATTATCAATCCGACGGCTTTCGTGTCGCTCCGTTGCCAGCACAAATAAACCCCCAGCTGCTAGAACCTTGTCTCTTTCTCCTGAATGCGATGCTTCAATTTGTGACCTAAGTTTTTCAGGATCTTCATTCGGATTTTTAGCCAATGCCTCTAATACTTTCATTTCAACATTGCCACCAAGCTGAATATCCGTGCCACGTCCAGCCATATTTGTGGCTATAGTAACAGCATTAAGTTTTCCAGCATCACCGACAATTTGGGCTTCTTGCTCGTGCTGTCTGGCGTTTAAAACGTTATGCTTCACTTTTTCTTTTTTAAGCATATCTGAAAGAAGTTCAGATTTTTCGATAGAGGTTGTTCCTACCAATACAGGCTGACCTTTGGAATTAGCTTCTTTTATTTGTTCAATTATAGCTTTGTATTTTTCGGCTGTCGTTCGGTAAACTTTGTCATCTTCATCTACGCGCGTGATTGGCCGATTTGTAGGTACTTCTACAACGCCAAGTTTATATATCTCTTTAAATTCTTCAGCTTCTGTTGCTGCTGTGCCCGTCATGCCCGATAGTTTATCATACAAGCGAAAATAGTTTTGAAATGTGACGCTTGCCAGAGTCACATTTTCTGATTGAATCGAGCAGTTTTCTTTTGCCTCTATCGCTTGATGAAGGCCATCAGAAAGGCGCCTTCCCGGCATCATGCGCCCAGTAAATTCATCAATAAGAACTACTTCGTCAGAGCGGACAATATAATCTTTATCTTTAGTAAATAGTTTATGTGCTCGCAGCCCCTGGTTCACATGGTGCACTATGGTCGTGCTTTCCGGGTCATAAAGAGACTGACCATCTGGTAATATACCTTCTGATTGCAACAGTTCTTCTAAAAAGTCGTTTCCTTCATCAGTGAAAGATACAGCTCTTGTTTTCTCATCAATTGTAAAATGAACATCTTCCAAAGCGGGTATTAATTTATCAATTGTTTGATAAAGTTCGCTGCGATCCTCTGCAGGGCCTGATATTATGAGGGGAGTTCGAGCTTCATCAATTAAAATGCTGTCAACTTCATCAACGATTGCAAAATAATGATGTTTTTGATTCATCTGATCGATTTCACTTTTCATGTTATCTCTAAGATAATCAAATCCCAGTTCATTGTTTGTTGCATATGTTATGTCGCACTTGTAGGCTGATAGTTTTTCTTCATCAGATTGTTGTGGATGAACAACACCAGTAGTCATTCCGATCGATCCGTAAACCTTAGACATCCACTCCGCATCTCGCTTAGCCAAATAGTCGTTAACTGTTACGATATGCACTCCTCGGCCTGCTAAGGCATTTAAATAAGCGGGAAAGGTAGCAACAAGGGTCTTACCTTCTCCGGTTTTCATTTCTGAAATGTTGCCTTGATGTAGAAAAATTCCACCCATCAATTGAGTGTCAAAGGCACGCAATCCAAGGGAGCGTTTTGCTGCTTCGCGACAGTTGGCAAATGCTTCGGGTAGTAATGCGTCTAAAGTATCACCATTTTTAAATCTCTCCTTAAATTCATTTGTTTTTTCAATCAAATCCTTATCTGAGAGTTTTTCAAAATGACCTTCAAGCGAGTTAATTTTATCAACAATTGGTTGAATGCTTTTTATTTTTCTATCGTTTGACGTACCAAAAGCTGCTCTTGCAAGTTTTCCCAATCCCAGCATTTTTTCTCCAATTATATAACTTGCACTAACTCTTTTAATGTCCTTGCTTGATATGGAAACTCAAACTAGGAATTAGGAAACTATTCCACATTACTACTAAGCGATTTAAGGGTCTCGCAATGTAGTGTCAACGCTAGCGCAAAAAACATCATTAATTTATAAGAAAAATTATGAAAAAATTATGCTTAACAAGATACAAATTAATTGTGGGAATACCGTATGGCTAAAATAGAAAAGGTTTCACCTCTAGCTCCAGCTAAGTTTCCTAATATACCTGAAATTGATGGGGTTGAGTTTTCGACAGCTGCCGCAGGAATTAAATATCAAGATCGGACAGATGTAATGTTGGCAATTTTAGATCCTGGTACTGAAATTGCGGGTGTTTTTACATCGTCTTCTACTAGGTCCTATGCCGTAATTGACTGTGAAAAAAAAATATGGCTTAGCGATAATTCCATGGGAGCAGCAATAATTGTAAATTCAGGAAATGCTAATGCATTTACTGGCTCCCGAGGAGAAGTTTCCGTCGATGCAATTACTGCTGCGGTATCCGATCGTTTGCAGATTCCCCAGTCGAGGGTTTTCTCGTCTTCAACAGGTGTGATTGGTGAGGAAATGCCTCATAACAAATTAATTGGTGCCCTGGATCAAATGATAATCGATAAGGATGGGAGAAATATCCTTGGGGCTGCAAAAGCTATTATGACCACTGATACTTACCCTAAAGGTTCTGTAGCTAAGGTCCAAACTGATGAGGGAGAGGTTTTGATTGCAGGAATAGCTAAGGGTTCGGGTATGATTGCTCCAGACATGGCTACAATGTTGGTTTACATTTTTACAGATGCTTTGATCAAAAAAAATGTCTTGCAATCATATTTATCTGAAATAAATGAACGAACCTTTAATTCAATTTCAGTCGACGGCGATACCTCAACATCTGATACCGTTTTGATGGCCGCTACAGGGAAATCGGGCATACGCGTAGAAAAAAACCACAAAGGTTTTTTAGATGCTTTGACCTGTTTGATGACTGATTTGGCGCATCAGGTGGTGAAAGATGGAGAGGGAGCCTCGAAATTTGTTGAAATAAACATTTTAAATGCAAAAACTAGTTCCGATGCAAAAACACTTGCAAAGTCTATTGCTAATTCTCCTTTAGTCAAAACCGCAATAGCAGGCGAAGACCCAAATTGGGGGAGAATTGTTATGGCGATCGGTAAGTCTGGTGCTGAGGCAGAAAGAGATAAACTTAAAATCTATTTTGGAGATATACTTGTTGCGGAGAATGGTTGGGTTTCCTCAAGTTATTCGGAAGGAATCGGGGCGTCTTACATGAAAAACTCGGAAATAAAAATCTCTGTTGATATTGGTCTTGGAAAGGCAAATACTACTTTTTGGACATGTGATTTTACCAATGACTACGTAAGTATAAATGCGGATTATCGATCATGAAAACGGTTTTGGTTTCGGCAGTCGCTTTGGTGGATAAGGATGGTAGAATTTTAATAGCAAAACGACCCTCTGGGAAATCCATGGCTGGTTTATGGGAGTTTGGTATACTCCAAAGAGCTAAAAAATTATCCCATGCCGCCAGCAGATATTCCCTTGATTGCTATTTTACGAGATTGGGTCTGATCTTTTATTGATTAGTTAGTTGAGGTTAATCTAATTTTCTAGCAATTTCTTCACGTTCAAAAATTTCAATCACGTCGTTAGGGCGTATATCCTCATAATTCTCAAAAGCCATGCCACACTCTTGCCCAGATTGAACTTCCGGGACTTCATCTTTGAACCTTTTGAGTGTTTTAAGTGTACCTTCATGTATAACCACATCGTCACGAAGCAAACGAACTCCAGCACTTCTTCTTGCAACCCCTTCCGTAACAAGGCATCCGGCAACTTTTCCGACTCCTGATACTTTGAACACCTCTTTGATCTGGGAGTAGCCTATAAAATTTTCTCGAATTTCTGCTGAAAGAAGTCCTGATGCTGCTGCTTTTACATCATCAACTAAATCATAAATGATAGAGTAATAACGGATCTCAACACCTTTTTGATTTGCAGAATTCCGAGCAGAAGCATTTGCCCTTACATTGAAGCCCATTACTGGCGCTCCCGAAGCTTCAGCTAAACCAACGTCTGTATCTGTTATTGCTCCTACTCCATAATGTAAAACTCGAACTCTTACCTCTTCATTTCCAATTTTTTCCATAGCTTGCACAATTGCTTCAGCTGATCCTTGAACATCCGCTTTAACAAGAATAGGCATCTCTGTTACGTTTTCATCTTCTTTGGCTTTCGCCATAAGTTGTTCAAGAGAAGTACCCGCGCCGGCAGCAGCTCGCTTTTCTTTAGCGGCATTTTCGCGATATTCAGCAATTTCTCTCGCCTGAGCTTCTGTTTCAACAACATTTAAAACGTCGCCTGCTTCGGGTGTTCCGTTTAAACCAAGCACTTCTACAGGTACTGAAGGTCCAGCTTCTTTAACGCGCTCGCTCTTGTCATTGATTAGTGCGCGGACTTTTCCCCACTGCTCTCCTACAACAAATATATCGCCTTGATTAAGTGTTCCATTCTGAACAAGTACAGTAGCAACAGGCCCACGCCCAACGTCTAACTGAGCTTCAATAACTGCTCCATGGGCTGCTCTTTTTGAATTTGCTTTGAGTTCTAGAATTTCAGCTTGCAAAGCAATTGCTTCTAATAATTCATCAAGGCCTTGTCCGGTAATTGCGGAAACTTCAACATCCTGTACTTCACCAGACATTGCTTCAACGATAACTTCATGTTGTAATAATTCGGTTCGTACATTGTCTGGGTTTGCTTCTGGTTTGTCGCACTTATTAATTGCAACTATCATCGGCACTTCCGCCGCTTTTGCATGATTTATTGCTTCGATTGTTTGGGGCATCACACTGTCATCCGCCGCGACGACCAAAACTACGATATCGGTCACCTGGGCTCCTCTTGACCGCATTGATGTGAAAGCTGCATGGCCTGGAGTATCTAGAAATGAAAGGATTGTTCCGTCCTTTGTCTTAACCTGATATGCCCCAATGTGTTGAGTTATTCCTCCCGCTTCACCAGCAACAACTTTAGCATTCCTTATTGAATCTAAAAGTGAAGTTTTTCCATGATCCACGTGTCCCATTATTGTGATAACCGGTGGTCGAGGCTTAAGATCTTCAGGCTTATCTTCAATTTCAGTGATGGCATCTTCCACATCAGAGTCAGAAACTCTAACGATCTTATGTCCAAATTCCTCAATTATTAGCTCAGCAGTATCCGCATCAATGACTTGGTTTTGAGTTACCATCATTCCCATTTTCATTAATGATTTCACAACTTCTGCAGATCTCTCTGCCATGCGATTTGCGAGTTCAGAAACAATTATTGCTTCTGGAACTTGTACTTCTCTGACAATTTTCTCTCGCTCTTGGGTTTGCCCCAATGCTTTTTGCCTTGCCCGCTCCTGTTTACGTTTCATTGCAGCCATAGATTTTTGATGACTACGTTCTCCGCCGTCCAGTGCTTGGCTCAGTGTTAGTTTGCCAGATCGTCTGCCTTCGTCTCCGCGGCCACGTCCAGATGATCTCTCATCTCCGTCACGATCTTTTTTGCGTGAGCTTGGCGATGCGGGGCGCGGGCCTTTTTGCTCACCAAATTCTCTTCGTTGAGGAGCATCTGATTTGGTAGCGGTTTTTGCTTCAATTGCTGCTCTCTTGGCCTGATCCTCTGCTTGTTTTTTTGCAGCTTCAACTTCTGCAGCTTTTTCATTTGCTAGTTCTTCGGCCTTCTTTAATTCGCGTTGCTTGTTTTCTTGTTCGAGGCGTTTCTGTTCTCGTTCTTGTTCTCGTTCTTTTGCATTGGCTTCACGTTGAGCTACTTCATCAGCTTCTCTTGCCTTGGCGGCTTGAAGAGCTTTTAATCTGCGCTCCATTTCTGTGTCGGTAATTCCAGAAGAAAGGTTTTTAGCGCCTTCTTTATTTGATGTTTGAATAGTAGTTTTAGATGTGCCTGCCTTTGGAACAACGATTCTCTTTCGCTTCGTTTCAACGACAACGTTTTTAGATCTTCCATGACTAAAGCTTTGTTTAACGTTACCAGCTCTTGGCCCGCTGCGGACACCTAAAGTTTTTTTTCCATCATTATCGCTCATTTAGCCGATTCATCCTTTCGACAAGAATTTTGATCTTTTACGATGCGCAATCCTTTTAGGCGCTGAGCATCTTCTACTATACGTTGAGTTAAACCACCAGATGCTAGTGCACAGTGGGTGATATTTTCTCTTCCAAAGGCTTTTCCAAGTTCACTAGAACTAAGCCAGCCAATGTAATTTCCACCATCTGGTGTCCTCAATCTTGATTTTTCCCGATTAGAACCATCGCTGGATTGAATTAAGACTTCTGCAACATCTTTTTTAAGCCAATCTTTTACCTTTTCATATCCGCATATAGATTGACCGGATTTTCGAGATAAGCTGATAAGATTAATAATACGTTTTGCAATCAAATCTTCGACTGTCGCAGCTAAATTATCGAAACATTCAGTGCTTTGATTTAGAGCTCTAGAGAACAAATTATTTTTCTCAGCTTTATTAATTGCTGAAAGATCAGCTTTTACCCAAATGCCTCTTCCTGGTAATTTATTTTCAGGATCAGGACAGATCTTGTTACTGGGCCCTAAAACAAAGCGTACTAATTGCGTTTTTGACAATACTTGCCCTGTTGCAATGCATTTTCGCTCTGAGCTTTTGATTTTTTCTTCAGCGGAACTCATTTGGGTGCTTACTCTTCAGCTTCCTCTTCACTCGGGGCTAAGTCGTCAGGATTAACCCATCCCAGCATGACACGAGCGGTCATTACCAAGTCTTGAGCCTCTTCTAGGCTTACATCAAACTTTTCAAGAACGCCGTCATCTTTTACTCTTTCACCGTCAACGGTAGTCCATCCTCCGGCAAGCTCCCAGTCAGCACAAGTAGCGAAATCATCTAAGGTTTTGACCCCATCTTCTGCCAGGGCTTCAAGCATTTGGGGGGATAGACCTTCAAAGTTTATTAAACTTTCTTCCACTCCAAGTTCTTTTGCGCGCTCTAACGCTTTAGCTGCTTGTTCTTCCAAATATTCTCTTGCACGTGCTTGAAGTTCTTGAGCAGTATCTTCGTCAACACCGTCTATAACGAGTAACTCGTCTAATTCTACGTAAGCGACCTCCTCCAAATTGGCAAAACCTTCGGAAACCAACAATTGTGCAAAAAACTCATCAACATCCAGAGTTTCAATAAACAACTGTGTCCGCTCTTCAAATTCTTTCTGTCTTCGCGCACTCTCCTCTGCCTCAGTCATTATATCGATGTCTAAATTTGTTAATTGACTTGCTAACCGAACATTTTGTCCACGACGGCCTATAGCAAGAGAAAGTTGCTCTTCCGGAACAACAACTTCAATTTTGCCTGCCTCTTCGTCTAGAACAACTTTACTTACCTCTGCTGGCTGAAGCGCATTCACCAAAAATGTTGGTTGGTCATCATTCCAAGGGATAATATCAATTTTTTCTCCCTGAAGTTCATTGACTACAGCTTGAACTCTGCTGCCTCGCATGCCAACACAGGCGCCTACGGGATCAATTGTTGTATCAGTAGTGAAAACTGCTATTTTTGCACGAGATCCTGGGTCTCGGGCCACAGATTTAATTTCAATAATTCCCTCATAAATTTCTGGAACTTCCATTTTAAATAGTTCGGCCATGAACATGGGGTCTGTTCTAGATAGAAATATTTGCGGACCTCTGGTCTCTCTTCTTACGTCTTTAATGTAACAGCGAATTCGATCATTTGGCCTGTAGCTTTCGCGTCCAATTTTTTCAGTTCGTCTTAGAATAGCCTCACCGCGTCCTACATCAACAACAACATTTCCATACTCTTCACGTTTGACTACACCGTTAATTATTGTTCCGGCACGATCTTGAAACTCTTCGTATTGACGGTCCCTTTCTGCCTCACGAACTTTTTGTAAGATAACTTGCTTAGCAGACTGAGCTGCAATTCTGCCCATATCAACAGGTGGAATTTCTTCAATATACTGTTGGCCAACTTCTGGATTCTCCATATATTGCTTAGCCTGTTCAACGGTCATTTCTGCCTGATAATTTTCTACTTCATCATCAGTGACTACAGTTCGAACTCGTGTAAACGTGGCTCTTCCTGTTTTCCTGTCAATTGATACTCGGATGTCCATTTCAGCGCCATATCGAGACTTGGCTGCGCGTGCGAGGCTTTCTTCCATCGCTTCTACAACTAAACTTGGATCAATCATTTTTTCTCGAGCAACAGCTTCTGCTGTTTGTAAAAGCTCAAGTTGATTTGCAGAAGTAATAGCCATTATTCAATCTCCTCTAACCTTTCGGTTTCAATTGTATCAAATTTTTTTTCATCAAAATTTTGGTTAATTTTTCTTTGTTTTAACATTTCTTTAATTAACTCATCGGTTAATACTAATTTGGCCTCAGCAAGCCATTCAAATTCTAATCCGATAGTGCCTTCATCTACATTTATCAGTATCTCAGAACCGTTTATTCCAGCTAAAGTACCTTTAAACCTTTTTCTGCCATCAATAAGTTCAACGGTTTCTAATCTTGCATCATATCCTTCAAACTCTTCAAAATCTTTCATTCTTGTAAGAGGTCTATCAATACCTGGGCTTGAGACTTCAAGGCTGTACGAGTCTATAATTGGATCCTCCACATCAAGCAAAGCGCTTATGGCTGTGGATAATTCAGCGCATTCATCAACATTTATAAAACCATTGGGTCGAGCTGCCATTATCTGTAAAGTTATCTCTTTACCGCTTATTAATCTCAAAGCGTATATTTAAATTCAAAGCTATTTGCAAGTCACCATTTGAACATTCGTTATTTCATGTAAGAGAAGTATTACCGTAACTTTGCTTGAAGCTAAAATTTCTAACTAGAGTTTATGGTGATAGTAAAACGTATGCAAAAATTAAAAAGGTCTTGGTAGAAACATATAGTGAATAGAAATTTTAAAACTTTTTTCTTTTTGTAGATCGGGAATAAAAACCTTCGGGAAGTTTAATTGCTGCTGCTAAATCTGCAAGTTGTGAGTTTGAAAATGTAATTTTATTAATACGATCATTTATAGGATCATATTGTTCTAAAGTTGTGCATTCTTCAAAATTTGTCACAGAAATATCTTCCGTTAATTGCTTGCTTCCTTCGTCAAGTATCGTAATCACTGTACAGTCAAATTCATGTTCTATGCTAAACATTTGCTACTCTTTTACTTTTTGGTTTACTTTTTCTCACATAAAAAACCTTCTTCTAAAATAATTTAAGTGAAGCGATCTGGCAAAAATTTCTCAATTAAAATTTTTGAAGTTCGTGGGTTTCGATTAAATAAAATATCCTCGGTAATTTGACTCGCAGCAAGGCACGTTTGGAACCCATATCCCCCTTGTCCTGCGAGCCAAAAGAAGTTTGGCTCATCTTGATCTGGGCCAATAACTAAGGATTGATCGGGTGCAAAACTTCTTAAGCCTGCCCAATTTGATGTTAATTTTTTTACTTTTGGCTCTACCATACTTTCGAAATTATAAATCCCTAGAGCGATGTCTTCGTCATCTGCCCAGGCGTCGTGAGGTTCACAAGGACTTACGTCAGCTGGTGAAACTATCATACTCCCAGCATCTGGTTTAGCATACCAGCTATCATCGCTACCAAATAACACAGGGAGGTTATTTATTTCATGATCGGTATCTATTTCAACTCTCGCCATTGATCTTTTATATGGTTGAATGTTTTTAGGTTTCAGTGATGCAAGTTGAGCTATTTTATCAGCCCAAGCTCCACTTGCATTAATAAGAACTTCTGATTGAAATTGTGAGTTTAGAATCCAATTTTTGTTTACTCTTTCGAGTTTTTTTACCTTAAGATTAGTAAGAATTTGAACGCCATTTTTGAGACACTCCTTGCGCAACGTTTGGATTAAAAGGTCTGTGTCAATATCATAAACGTCATCACGCCAAGAAGCTTGCTTCACAAATTGTAAATTTATTATAGGTGCTTTGTCTTTGGCTTCATTAAGAGAAATTTTAGATAAGCCCAGGCTATTGGAGTGATTTGTGAATTGGTCTATTTCACCATCTTTCTCTAAAGACATTAAACCACGTTGCTTTAAAATGTTTGGATATTTGGATTGAAGTTCGTCGAATGTAATTAGATTAAGCTCACAGACATCATCATTACCATAATCAGATATAAAAACAGCGGCTGAACGACTCGAGGAGTGATGGGCGATAAAATCTTCCTGTTCAAAAAGTCCCACTTTTGCGTGTTTAGAAAGTCTTGCTGCAGCAGAAATACCTGCAATTCCCCCTCCTATTACAGCGATATCAAATTTTTCTGCCAATTTGGATTGCTCAAATTTTGACTGAGAGCCCCTCTCAAAAAAGAGGCTCTCTGATTTAATGCTTATTCAGGTACTTTTCCAGTAATACCTTCTACATAAAACTTCATCCCAAGCAGGGTACCGTCGTCGGCTGTTTCACCAGCGGCCAACCAATCTGACCCATCTTGTTTTTTAATTGGACCGGTGAATGGGTGATAGGTTCCATTAGCTTGGAAATGGTTTATAAGCAGCCATATCTGATGCCTGACCAAACGAGATTACGTTTCCAGCTTCTTTTGCGGCAGCTTGAGGTGCAGTGGAGTCAGTATGTTGCAGAATAACATCTGCGCCCTGGTCAATTAAAGCCTTTGCGGCATCCGCTTCTTTTGCTGGATCAAACCATGTGTAGATCCAAATTATATTGAATTCGACATCAGGGTTTACTTTTTTGGCATGAAGGTAAGCAGAGTTTATACCGCGAACAACCTCGGGAATTGGATAAGAACCAATATAGCCAATTTTATTTGTTTTAGTCATTTTCCCTGCAATGTGGCCTTGGATTGCACGCCCTTCATAAAAACGGCCTGAATACGTCGATACATTTTCAGATCGCTTGAAACCTGTCGCATGTTCAAATTTTACATTTGGGAATTTTTCAGCGACGCTAAGTGTTGGATCCATATAGCCAAAGGAAGTAGTAAATATAAGATCAGCGCCCTGCATAGCCATTGTCGTTATGGCACGTTCAGCGTCTGCTCCGTAAGCAACACTTTCTTGATAAATTGTTTCCACTCGGTCACCGAAATGTTCTTCTATTGCTAGTCGGCCTTCGTTGTGTTCGTATGTCCAACCGTAGTCTCCGACTGGACCGACATATACAAAACCAACCTTGACATCTGCAGCAAATGCCACAGTGCCGAAACCAAAGGCGAGCAGCACGCCTGTTAGTAAGGATTTAAATTTCATGATATCTCCTGTTAATGTTTTGCCTCATTGTGAGGCGTGGAAAGGTCGCGCCAGCGAGCCGGGCGCGGTGTGATGTCCAAATAAAGATATACCTACCAGAACGACTATTGTCACGAGATATGGTGACATTGAAAGAATTTCTACTGGAATTGCTACACCTATTGCCTGTAAATTGAGCTGTAAAACTGTAATGCCGCCAAAAAGATAAGCACCTAAAAGAACTCGCCAAGGTTTCCAACTAGCAAATACAACAAGGGCGAGCGCAATCCAGCCGGCACCTGCCGTCATTCCCTCTGTCCACTGTGGAACACGGGCTAGACTTATATAAGCACCTCCAATACCTGCAGTTGCACCTCCAAACATAATTGCAAGAAAACGGATTCTGACCACTTTGTAACCTAGGGCATGAGCGGCCTCTTGGTTTTCTCCAACAGCCCTCAGGACTAAGCCAACACGGGTTTTGCTGATAACAAAGGCTACCGTCCCAACAAGAATAATTGAAAAATAAACGATTGCGTCATGAGAAAAAATCATTGGTCCTAAAATTGGAATATCTGAAAGAATGGGTATTTCTATTTTGGACAATGTTGGGCTTCTTATTCCTTCGTAAGGTTTGCCAATCAATGCGGATAAGCCAAGACCCACCATTGTTAATCCTAAGCCTGTAGCAACTTGATTGGACATGATGTACTGGGTCAAAACTGCAAATAGTACTGATAGTAAAGCGCCAGCAATAGCAGCGCAGATAAAGCCGTATATGGGTATTTCGGTATTTACCGCGAAAATGAAACCGATGACAGCGCCTGTTATCATCATTCCTTCCACTCCAAGATTTAAAACTCCTGATTTTTCAACAACGGCTTCACCAATAGCGGCTAGGAGGACAGGTGTTGCAGAGATCATTAACGCAGGAATTAGCAGTACTAGGTCTATACCAAAAATCACCATTTTAAGAACCCCTGAATTTAAATCTGTAATTGGTAAAAATATCTGTTGCCAACAAAAAGAAGAGAAGCATTCCTTGTAGTAGCTGAATTGAAGCTCCTGGTAATGCAAGCATAAGCTGGGCCATTTCACCACCTATATAAGTTAATGCCATTAGAAGACCTGCCAATAATATACCCAGGGGATTTAAACGCCCCAAAAATGCAACGATGATTGCAGTGAAACCATAGCCTGAATTGAAAGACATAGTGATTTGCCCTGCAGGCCCGGCCACTTCAAAAAGGCCAGCCATTCCGGCCAAAAGCCCAGACATGCCCATACAAAAAATAATTGTTTTTGACGGATTAATACCAGCGAAATAAGCCGCCTTTGGCGCTTCACCGGTTATTCTTATTTCGTAGCCTTTTTGGTGTTTTAGAAATAAAAAATATGCTAAAATTACAGCTAAAAATGCTGTTAGCACGCCCCAGTGCATTCCAG
>LUMP01000441.1_pt1 | contig 18742 bp, 16 predicted proteins | sample 729641 | NCBI WGS metagenome assembly LUMP01 (sample SAMN03860260, study PRJNA289734) | marine metagenome | biome: seawater column; feature: ocean; material: water; isolation source: Red Sea water column Station 12 - depth 47m | place: Saudi Arabia: Red Sea | collected 2011-10-15 | depth 47 m | reverse complement strand
CAATTATTGGCTTATCTTGGCCTTTGGAGTCAGGGATTGATGTTCATTGGCCCTCTATTCATTTTGATGGGTATGGGCCTTAGTTACCTGAGTCGAAAACAGTTTGGATTTGTGGAGGGTTAACTTGTACCTAATCACCATCGAAGGAGGTGATGGCTCCGGTAAAGGCCTAGCGACCAAGGTTGTCGGCGAGGTGCTGGAAAAGGAATTTTGTTTCACTTCGGTTGAGATTACGGGAGAACCTCGTCGTGATCACCCGTTGGGTAGACTGGCTATAGATTCAGTTAGACAAAATACCCATACTCCAGAAGAGGAAGCAGGATTCTTTGCAGCAGATAGAGTGGACCATTCTCACGGCTGGATACTTCCTCGACTAGAAGAAGGTAGGATTGTTGTAAGTGAGAGAAATGTCCATTCTTCACTAGTTTACCAGGGGATTGTTGGCTCATTAGGGGTTGAGAGGGTCGCTCAAATTAATTCTGCCGCACTAATCCCTGATCTTTGCATATGGGTAGATTGTGATCCTGAGGTGGCAATGAAGAGGATACAATCTGGAACACTAAGAATGATGTCTGATAAAGCGGAATACTTCGAGACTACAGAATTACAAAAAGCAATTCGAGAAGGTTACGCATCCTTACTTTCGGGCGATATTGAAATGCCTACCCCATTCGATATGGGAGCCATAATCGGACCGGTGTCGAATGAATCTACCGAGAAGGAGTTTCGACGAAAACTGACCCTACATGTGAGAAAGTTCCTCCACTCTCGTCCAACTCCAATTAACGTCTCTACTGAAGCCATTGAACGATTCATGCTCAAACGCCTAATCAAATCCACAAAAGGTCAAACGGTGTTAGATGGTTTAGGTGTCGAACCAGCTAGGAATCTAGATGATTGGCTAGATGGTAAATCACCTTGGCGTGTTCTAAGAGATGCACAAAATGAACATTCTATGGCACTTGAAGAGATATCAGAAGATGAGAGGATTGATGTCCCGAAGTCTGTTTTAGCTCACTCAATATCTTCCATATGTGGAACTTTGGCATTACTTCCTTCAGCAGACGTCAATGAGTTACGTGAATCGCAAGGCCCAGTTAGGGCAGTTTCTGATTCTCATTGCCACAAGGTTTTGCGATTTTTGGCAGATAGGAGCAAATGGGTAAATCAACACAAGTCTTTGATAGGTAGAGATGCTGCTCGAAATCAATTGAGAGATGAATCTCATTCTTTTGGAATTCTCGCCCTTGTCCTTTGGCCACTACGGAAGGCTCTAGCAAAGTGGATAGCAAGCAACCCAGATACTCATCCTCGTTTTGCAATGGGACAAATCGTACGTTCTGGTGAGCACCCAAATGCAGTTCGAGATACGATCGAAAGATTGGCGATTTTAGGCAATGGGAAATCCGATTCGCCTCCACCTGCAGGAACAAGTGGTTTGGTAACTTGGTGGCAAGGAAATTAGCTCTCAAACCATGCGTAGAGTAGCATTTGCGGGAAGGCGAACCTCTTCCGCGCTTTCGAATTCATTAGGTCTAGCAGAAAACATAGCTGAGAAAATCCAACCTCCAATAAATCCGGCAGGAACTCCTGTTAGTATCCTCATAGTATTAGTCGACTCATATGATGTGAGTAACTGAGTGAACCCATCTATCGCCATAGGGCCGAGTCCTAATCCGATTATTACAAACATCAACATCATTCTACGATCGTCGTAGTAAAATCTCTCTATTGATTCATCAGAGAACATTGACAGGAAGGTATCTCGCACGGTCCATCTGTTCAAGCCCCTCTGCTGCCAGAGTAAACAACAAGCGACGAATCCGAATAAAATTCCAACATCACGTACACAGACTGCTAACTGATTACCATTAATTTCCCAAGAGCGGTAATGCTTCTGATGACAGTTTAAGTCACCAATGGCGTAAACAGTTGCTGCAATTGGATTTAGGTCAGTCCATGCAAAAGACCCTCCATTTGCAGATTGGTTGTGCCCTGCATGTTCGTAATCGCTATTGTCATTGTTTCCCCAAGACCAAGTTCCGTCAATTGTGGCGTAATCAAATCGATTAGCGCGCCCTGAAAGGTCTGGAATGGAATCTGTTGGCAATGTAAGCGGAATTAAAAATAGCAGAATAAGATAGGTTCCTGCGATTGCCGCAAAGTTACGGCCGACCTTGGATTCTCTCTTCCTATCTTTACGCCCATTCTTGAATCGACCTTCCTTGGTGATGGTCATTATACCGTCGATGGGTTCTATCCCCATGAACCTATCCGCCCCATTATGGTGGAGGTACGTGTGCGCGATGCCTTTGCTATATCCGTCGTCATTGGAATGATGGTTACAGTCATGGGTTCAATGATGGCTTTCTTTGCCACAGGCATGGCTGAGGACGGGGTTATCCCTGCCTTGAGGACTGGTTTTGTCCTCGGTTTAGGTGTGGGCGCTGTAGTCCTAATGTTTGCTCTGGCAAGAGTGCGTAATCACGCTGAAAAAGGCCAAGCCAGAGAAAAAGCTCGTGCTGCTGAGGTCGCAGCATTACGAGCCGAAATGGCCCATCTCTCCGATGAAACAGATGGCGCATGGGATGTAGGAGAACGAATCCGTCGTGAGAGAGGTGTGCTAACCTTCGACATGCATGGTCTAGATGCACCGATGGCCGCTGGTGCGACGGAGAAATTACTAGGAATTCGTGACAGTTTACAGAGGGTTAGAATTGTAACCGGCAGAGGAGAAATTCTGCATGAGAAATCTGCCGATCCAGGCATACGTCCTGCAGTATTGCAAAGATTACGAATTGGAGCAGAAGCGGTTGATTGGCAGGTGTTAGAAAAAGCCGGCTCCATCACTCTAAGGCCTATGGGTGTGCCTCCTACAAATGCTCAGAGAGCAAGCCGATTCGCAATTTTTGTAATTCCAATGTGCACGGTTATGGGATTCACATTTCGAGATCTTGCGGGTTCTACGATGGAGGACCAAGGTCTCGCATTCGGTGTTGTTTCAGGTATTCTGCTGACCGCTCTTTTATCCAGTTACAGAGATCGCTCAGGATGACTATTGTGAGTAATCAGGAACTCCTTCACAACAGGCTTCGACAACTCTCCTACATCGTGGACATTCCATGTGTTGTCGCATAGGAATTGCTGCTCCACGAAAGCCACATTCGCACATAATTGCTGAGCAATGGTCGTGGTCCATGCAGATGCGAGGTATTCTCAGTCCAAATTGATTCCTCAAGATTTGAGGTCTTCTAATTCATCTTGTAGGTGCTCTGCTAACCAATTGTGAAGCGCCTCGCTGCCCATTTCAACAAGTGTTGAATTTAGGAAAGCAGCGATTAGAGCATCCTTCGCTTGGTTTGTATCGAAGCCTCTGGATTCTAGGTAGAACATTTGGTCTTCATCTACAGGGCCATTAGCAGTCCCGTGTCCACATCCTACTACATCGTGTTCGCTAACTTCGAGTTCAGGAATTGAATCAGCTTCAGCCTTATCGGATAGAAGCAGATTGTGGAATAGTTGACCTGCATCAGCTCCTCTCGCACCCTTTGCAACTCGAAGCATTCCGGTACCAACGGTACGAGAATTACCCCCACAAGCAGAATGCCAGTCTAGACGACTGAAGGTTTCTGGAGCATCGTGGTGAATCTCGATGTGATGGTCGAGGTGCATTTCTTTAGCGGATAGAATTGAACCTAGCACGTTTAGGTGTCCACCGGTTTCACCCATTTTGTATCTCAAATCCGCCTTTGTTCTGTCACTACCTGAACTAACGGTTCCAGCCTTTACTTGTGCATCGCGCCCGATTGTTATACTATCTACTCTGAGTAGAATCCCAGTATCTGTGTGACCGATTACAACATCATTGAGTATGCTACCATCGCCGATTCTACCCGTGCGAAGAAATCCCGTCCAAGGGGCGGCTCCACTAATTTGGGTGATTAATTCGAATTCGCAATTTCTTCCAATATCCAAAGTCAAATGTAGAGCACAATTAGAATCTCCTGTATCGATGTCCAAAACTACAGGCGAATTAGAAACGAAATTGTTCTCAACCCTCAAGGTATAGACTGAATCTTTTGCTGCGGCTCGAATGAAAGAGGCGGTAACCTCATCCGATTCAGGCAAAACTTCTGCCCCCACAACTCCTTCTTCGACAGAAATCCCGACTAGTGCAGAACTATCATCCAAATTTGTCAAGGTCAGTTTTGGAGAGGCTGCGATTGGAATCTCATCTAAGTCACCACTTGGATGAACTCTTTTCCAAGGTGTGTAACGCCAAAGATGGTCAGCCCTGTCAGGCTGGTCTAATGACTTATACAGGCTTGCAGCGTCCAAGTTATCACCCCGATCAACCGATGCTTCCTTCCATTTCAAGGGCCATCAATTTGTTGAGTTCAACCGCATACTCCATCGGTAATTCTCGGGTAAAAGGTTCGAAGAAACCATTGACAATCATTGCCAATGCTTCTTCCTCTGAGTGTCCTCTGCTCATCAGATAGAACACCTGTTCGTCACTTACCTTGGATACACTAGCTTCGTGTTCACAGCGAGCGCTTGGGTTTGCAACCTCCATAGTGGGGTAGGTGTCGGAGCGTGATCCATCGTCAAGTATTAGGGCATCACATACCACATTCAACTTGCAATTCTCCGCTTTAGGAGATACTGATACCATGCCTCGGTAGGAGCCTCTCCCACCGTCTTTTGAAATCGATTTTGAAAGGATCTTTGAGGTTGTGTTACTCGCAAGATGGTGAATTTTTGCACCAGCATCCTGATGCTGGCCTTTACCGGAGTAAGCGACCGAAACTTCCTTCTCCTTTGAGAATAACAGCCGGATACTTCATGGTCAATTTACTACCGATGTTTCCGTCGACCCATTCTATCTTGGCATTCTCATGGGCAATTCCACGCTTTGTTACTAGGTTGTAGACATTGGTACTCCAATTCTGTACGGTACTATATCGAATGTGTGCTCCAGGGAGGGCAATTAATTCCACGACTGCAGAATGCAGGGAATCTGTAGAGTAGGTTGGAGCAGTGCATCCTTCGACATAGTGGATACTGCTTCCCTCATCAGCAATGATCAGGGTTCTCTCGAACTGACCCATGTTCTTGGCATTGATTCGGAAGTATGCCTGTACTGGCATTTCAACATGAACTCCCTTTGGAACATAGATGAATGAACCACCAGACCAAACTGCTGTATTTAGTGCGCTGAATTTGTTATCTTGATATGGAACTACAGAACAAAACCATTTCTTGACAAGTTCAGGATATTCCCTGAGTCCAGAATCCATATCTAGGAAAATCACGCCTTGTTGCTCTAAGTCCTCTCGAATTGAGTGATAAACCGCTTCTGATTCATATTGAGCGGTTACGCCAGATAGCCACTTTTGTTCTGCTTCTGGGATTCCTAATTTGTCGAACGTATTTCGGATATCCTCAGGTACATCTTCCCAATCCTTTTCTGTGGCATCAGACGAACGAAGATAGTAACATACTTTATCGAAATCAATTTCTTCCAACATCGACATATTTCCCCAGGTAGGCATAGGTCTGTTATCGAAGTGGTGGAATGCTTTAACTCGTAATTCTGTCATCCACTCTGGCTCGTTTTTGAGAGCAGAGATGTCTCGGACGACCTGCTCTGAAAGTCCGAAATCAAAACGGATTGTAGCATTCTCTGGGTCATGCCAGCCGGCTTTGTATTCGCCTACTGCTTCACGTGCTTCTGTTGCTGCCATATTTTTCACTCACGTTCTTGATTTCATAATTAGGCGGAATTTGCCGCTTCGGTTTCCAACCACTCATATCCTCTTTCTTCTAATTCAAGAGCTAGTTCTGGACCACCAGACTTGACGATTCTTCCCTTGATTAAGACATGCACCTTGTCAGGCTGAACATGCTCTAGAATACGAGAGTAATGTGTGATGATTAAAGCGCCAGAGTCGGTTCCACGAACTGCCGCATTAATGCCTTTTGCAACAGTTCTAATTCCATCTATATCCAGTCCAGAATCTGTCTCATCTAAGATTGCCAACTTCGGTTGAAGTAGCATTAGTTGTAAGATCTCAAAGCGTTTTTTCTCGCCGCCACTGAATCCATCGTTGACGTATCTGCCTAGGAAAGAACGATCAATATCTAGTTCAGTCATGGCGTCCTTCAGCGTTTTGCGGAATTCAGCGCCTTTTGCTGCATCTTCACCTCTGATTGCGGCTACTGACTTTCGAAGGAAGTTGCCGACTTGCAGGCCAGGAACTGCCTGTGGATATTGGAACGAAAGGAAAACTCCCTCTCTGGCTCTCTCCCATGGCTCCATTTCCAACAGGTCCTCTCCATCTAGCTCTACTGACCCATCTGTGACATCGAAGTCTGGATGGCCCATGATAATGTTCGCAGTGGTTGTCTTACCACTTCCATTCCGGCCCATTATGGCGTGGATTTCACCAGCGGGTATCTCGAGATTTATTCCACGAAGAATGGGGGTGTCGTCGATTCCAGCATGCAAGTTGCTGATTTCGAGGACCGGTTTGTCGGATGCCATAGTTTTGCCTCAATATTTGGCATGAACCGCCCCTTTTGAATGCGACCGTCATAGACGGTCGTTGCATCAAAGCAGAATATGGTCAATCAGAAGTAGGAGTGACACACCCCGAGGGATGTGGAAGATGGAGACGAACTAGCCGAAGCATATCGTCTACAAGTTGAGGCGATTATGGAAAAGGAAGCGGAAAAGAGGGTATTAGAAGCGAACGACCCAGCAGAATTGGACAGACTCCGCTCCCTTTCTCTTCTCGAATTGGTAGAATCCGAACACACGGATCTCATTCCCGCTTTGATGTCTAGACTAGGGCCTGTGAGGGCGGCACTCGATGGCCATGGTGGGGGGCTAATTTTAGCAAAATCAGAAATTGAGAAAATGCATACCGGAACCTATGCTCTATCTTTGGTCATAGATTTGGACGGTGCTTGTGTGTCTTGCGGGGCAGCACCGGGGACTCTGAAAGGCATCCAGGATGATTTACTGATGGATGACGAAGTGGTAGCAGTGCGTTTTTCTTCTAAGATGTTAGAATGGTTTGATGATTTACAGCGTGAGTTTGTCCTAAAGCACGGCGGAGTTTCATTTGTTGAGGTGTGAAATTGGACGCTGACAGACTCGAAGCACTTCGTTCTGCTCACGAGGCAGATGGAGCGCGTCGTTCCAAACGCCACTCGGTTAGAGTAGAAGATTATCTAGAGGTTCTACATGAATTAGAACTGGTCGAAGGTAGGGCAAAGCCTGCACGAATTGCAGAATCATTAGCAGTTGCTCGACCCTCGGTAACTAAGATGTTGCAAAGACTAGACGAAGAAGGCCTGGTAGAGTACAAACGCTATCATGGGGCATTACTCACGGAAGAAGGCAGAAAAGCCGCGGCAAATTTGCGAGAAAGACATAGCCTTCTAGTCAGATTTCTTATCGTTCTTGGAGTAGATGAAGAGACAGCACATATTGACACAGAGGGTATAGAGCACCATTTTCATGATAAGACCCTAGATGCTCTCAGAAAACTGGTCGAAAAGGCCGAGACAGACCCCGATTGGTGGGAATCTCGGAATCGATAAACCCTAGATCGATTCTAATTTAGAAATAGCAGATGGTGCGAAGCCGAGTACTGTTACTTCCTCGCCCTCGACCAACCTAGTATCTTGAGAGGCAGCACCTGCCAAATCATATGCTCCCGCTTTTCCTTTCCACGACTCACTACTGACTAATTCTATCAGTCGTTCTTGTGATAATTGATTGAATTCAACAACCGCTGATTCTGTCCAAATATCTGCACTCCATCCACCGTGTAAAGAATGTTCACCTTGGCCATTTGGAGGGTATACTAGGGCGGTTGAGGACCATACTCGATGTCGAGTTCCAGAAAGCCTCAGCAACATAGCCATTGCATGTTGCTCATCCTCAGGTTTTCCCATTGGCATTAATGGGTCATCAGGGTCGGCTACGATGGTATCTGAAACAATTACAATATCAGCTAGTTCTTTCCCAGCCATTTGGCTTACAACACCTTCTCTAGCGGCTGCTTCTGCCTTGGCGGCACAAGCAAACTCAACTTGTTCATTTACCGGAGCACCCCAACGTGGTTTTGGTTCTTCGAACAGTAATGCCGCTGCACTGAGTTGGATATTTGGAAGTCTTTCTTTCAACCAAGCCAAGCGCCTTTCAGAAGCAGATGCTAAATGCAATCTGCGCATAATTCGACCTCATAGATCTATTCGCAGTGCACAGATTGGACAGCGCGTCATCTTTAGATCGAATGCGACATCAAAACGACTACCGCATTCGGGACAAATTACTGGCTTGTTCAAGGGTGGCAGTCCCGGTAAGGGTGGCGCATCTCCCATAGGAGGTAATGGCTCAGCAACTATTCCGTCATTTGTCGGAGTTTGTGTTAAATCGGGTACAGCCGGAGGGAGTGGAGCAACATCTTGTTGTGTTGCTCGTCGTTGTCGTCTATCTCGTCTTGGGGATGTGTTGTCAACTTCTGCTCCAACAACTTCGACGATGGAAGAAGTATCTATTGTTTCAACGGGAATATCATCCTCATCGATTACATCTACTACATCATCTTCTAGCATGACGACACCCTGAGCCGTTTTCCTTCTTCGGCCTCCCATCCAACGGATTGCACGAGTCGACATAACTCCCAGAACAATAGTGCAGAGTAACAGAACCGCAATTGCGACCCCTCCGACTAAAATATTGAAACTTCCTTCATCTAAACCAAGCTGGAATCTTAGTTCTTCTAGAATGTCGGTTGTTCCTGAGTTTGGTTTACTGTCATCGATTACTGACCTTATCACCCAACCTTGGGTTGAAGTGTGAATAATTACTGCCTCACCACTGTCCGGTGAACGACTAACTGAATGTAGCCAGCCATCAGAAATTCGATTTGATATTGCCATCCAAGGATCCTCAGAATTAATCATCCCGTAGTGGACTTGAGGGCCTCCTGGACCTACCATATCGTGCATTACTTGGATACCTCGAGAGGTTTCTGTGAAGACGATTTGAGATAAGCCTCTAGCAGATATTTGCATAGATGAATTGTCTATGGTGCTGAAGGTGTCGTCAACGATTCGAGTAATTAGTTCACTATCTACTCCCGAGCCTTCTTTCCAAGCAACAGCTAACCTATCTTCATCATCTATTGTGTGAACCTTCATCTGGGGCAAAGATGCATGGTCACCGACCGCCTTCTTGTATGTCCAAGATGATTGCTTTATGTCTCCATGCGCATACCAAAGACCTAGTCGGTCATTTCCTGTAGTATCATTGCGCATTGATTGGTATAGGATATGACCATCCTCCTCGCCATACTCGATTTGTACGGGGTCTGTGTATCCTGCTACTACATCAATGTCTGAAATTGCATTCGGTGTAAGTCTCCAATCGTTAGAGGATGTGGGTGCATCTGCTTCCAAGATGAATATACTAGTTAGATCCTGATAAGTTCCGCCGGTCAGCAAGTCACGATGATATCCCGCGACCAATAATTTTGTTCCATCGACATCGATGTCAACTCCCCAATATTTTCCATCGGATAATAGAATAGGGTCCATCAAGTCTTGAATTGGTCGCATCTCACAGGCTGAGTCTATTGTAGAGTATGAAACCGTCTGCTTCAGATAGCCACTAGTATCTAGGAAGCGCCGAGTCCAGACTATGTGTGCGATACCATCGGAGGTAGGTGCAGCGACAAAATCACCTGACCATTTTTCTTCCAACAAATTTGAGCAGGCCGTCATTCCTTTGTTAGAGTTGAGCCTGTAAAGTGCTAGTCCGCCATCTTTCGAAGTTACGACAATTCCTTCACCATCTAAGTCGATTACATCGACGGGAGTTTCTCCTGTCTGGAAGCTCAATGCTCTCCCCCCTGAGACAGTACTCTTCTCGATTAGTACACTCCATTCTGCTTGATTATTTGACCAATCGATATCGGATAGTACAGGGCCACTAAGGCTAATTCGGAATTTGAATGCGCCACTTTCTTCATTAGTTTGAGCGAAGGAAATAGTCCAATCAGAACCGCCCTCTATCCTAGGGATTGTAGTTGAGGAGGTCAACTCCCATCCTCGTTCAGTGTAAAGGTGGAGTTGAGCCTCAACTTCTTCAGCTGCCGATGAACCTAGGTTATTTACACGGGCGTTAATTTTGAATTGCTCTCCGGGCCTTGGAATTGTAGGAGTAGTGGTGAAGGCCCCGTTTGAAAATGCCAAATCCACGCCTTCTGGCCTTTGAATCACATCGAATTCAAGGCTCTGGTCATTATTTGTCTCATCGATTTCGAGTATTGCATCTCCTGGGTCCAATGCGATACTAATCTCTCTTTGCCCAACCGTTAGAGGATTCCAGTATAGGGTGACATCAACAATATCACCCGAGTCGATTGTGGGTATTGTTAACTCATATTTTCTTGTACCCTCCTCGAGTAGGTAAACAACTACATTGGTAGCCGATTGGTCTCCATCATTACGAATCTCAGCGCTTACATCGACGAAGGAGTTTACATAGGTCTCAGATAGTGGTATGCCCCATTCTGATACACTTATTCCACTTCTAAACATCAGGTCAGGAGCAGGGGGTTGGTTATCAATTTCCAGAGTGACTCTGACTTCCTCAGACCGCTGTTGTTCCGCCCGAGCCGGCGTAAGTTCGTTCGTCTACCCAATCTTCCTTTCCTATTCGCCACTGTAGGGTGCCACCGTTGACGGTTTCATATTCGCCTTCAAATTGGACATTGCCTTCGACTGAATTTTGTCCACTTGGGCTATCCAGTGTTAGTCCTACACGGCCAATATCGTGATTTTGTCTTTGTTTATTGCTCCATTGATCCCATTCATTGCGAGCCTGAACTGAGATTTTGATTTGTAAGGCGTTTATTTCATCCTCTTCGAAGTCAGGGATGGTGAAATCTGTAGTCCAATTTATTGTGCCTTGAGCTGTATGCCAATCGACAAGAATTTCTTCTTGAGTCGGAGATCCTTCCGGTTTGTGGGTGTAAGTAATTTTGACTTGTACTTCTTCTATAGTTCCATTTGTCTCCGCATCTTCATCGATGTGGCCTCTAACTGAGTATGTCTCTCCTTCTACCAACCAAGAATCTTCGATCGGCCTTTCATAGACTAGCCAATCGCCCTCTCCGGGAGGAGGTGGTTCTGTTGTATTCCCGCCTCCTGGATCGCCTCCGCCTTCTCCCAAAATGGCGGATAGAATCAGATTCCCATCAATGATTCCGAACCCGTACTTTTCATTCCATGTGTCGGAAATATCTGGCTCGGATGCCTCGCCTTTGGGTTCGGAATTTTCTCTCAATAATTCCTTTACTTCAGCAGGATCAAGGTCGAGTCCTTCTTCTTCACTAATTTGTAAAATAACCGCTACTAAACCTGCAACCGCGGGACAAGCCATACTCGTCCCGCTCTGTTCCGTGTAACTATCTTCAGCAAGTGGTTTTGGTGTACCAGGCAATTGACTAGATGAAGCAGCATGCGCTGCAGACATAATATCGCTTCCAGGCGCTACAACGTCTGGTTTGAGTTCCTCTTCTCTGTCATCATCCCCATCATCTTCTCTTGGACCAGAGTTAGAGTATGAAGCGATTGAGTCATCGCCTCTATCGATGGTGTCTTTATCATCAATGGATCCAACTGTAATTGCTTGGTCTGCGGCTCCAACAGAGGTGACTCTTCTTCTTCCATCATTACCAATCGCTGCGACCGGAACTATACCAGCCTCAGCCGCTTGGTTAACCGCACGGGCGTCTGCAGCAGTGCCGTTGTCACCTGGGTCATCTCCATTAGGGTCGCCAAGACTTCCGAAAGACATAGACATGACTTGGATTCCCTCGCTAGAATCATTGTTGCCCCAGTCGGTGTCTACATTGGCCGCAACCCAATTTATTCCCTTTAGCGTAGCAGCTGAATTTGTACCTCCTGTATCAGTCATAACTTTGACATCGACAAGATATGCACCCGGGGCATAACCCTGATTGATTCGTCTTGAGTCACCCGTTCCGAGTGCAATTCCTGCTACATGTGTTCCGTGTCCGTCTCCATCATCTGGGTCGTGTGTGCCTTCGTTATTGCAGTCATTTTGATTCAATGAAGTGGCATCACAACCAGCAATCCACTTTGGGTCTGCTAGGTCGTCAGGGTCATTCTCATTGTCATCGTTATCGTCCGAGAAATCGTCTAAGGAGAAGTGTTCGTTATCGACCCCTGTATCCAGAATAGCAATAACAATCCCTGAACCATCATAACCGAAATCTCTCATAGTTTCGTCATATCGTTCAGAATCCCTAACTTTCGAACCTCGAGTAGCAGTGTCTAGAAATGGGACAATTACATTCTGTTCCTCAACCATAACAACTCCATCGAGTTGCCAAATCTCAATTAGAGCACTAACCGGTACGTGGTCGAGAACTATGCTATCTAGAATATCCATTTCGAAGAACCAGGATCCCTCTTGCTCCCAACCATGTGATTCGAGAACTTCTCTTAGAGCAGCTGTGTCACTAGGGCCAGGGTGCCAAGCATAATCGACAACAATTGCAACCGTAGGTCTACCATCTAGGCCGATTATTGCTGTCGATGAGACGGATTCACGTTGGCCTGCAATGATTCTTTGCAATCGATCATCCATACCATCAGAATCTAAATCATACCAATAGCTGAACCACCATCCCTCGTCCTCAACAGGGAATCCTGCATCGAATGGTGGACTTCGAACGGAACGGTCTATCGGGTCGCAAATGACCTCTCCACACATTAGTGCAGGTGGCCAATTTTCCGGCCTTTCCTTAGGGGTCAAATCTTCAGTTTGAGTAGCTGTGGATGCAGACACCCCCACTCCCATATCCATGACTAGAATCATGGCAACTAGTACCAGCGGAGTGAGGTTTAGGCGTCTTCCAGACATGGCTCTGCAAGCAGAGCCAGCAAAGTTCGGGGTATAAGCCGAACCCGTACAAGACCCATTAAGACGTCTTCATGGCCACTTGATGTGGTTTTTGGAAAGGGCGCATTTTAAGGTACAATTCTGTCCAGAAATTACAGCATGAACCTCCCCATTACAAACAGGACAAAGTACCTGTTCTGCAAGTTCCTCCAACCAAGCTCTTCGGGTTTCAAGTTCATCACCTTCTTCCCTTAATCTCTTGAGTATTCTAGCCGCCTCCTCCTTCAAATCATCACCCGCTTCTGACCAAGGATCGGATTCGAGACTCCCCATTTTCGCAGTGGCCGCATCTCTTGCCGCCTTGGAGGCGGCAGAACCAGCAATAGAAATATCGCTAGAATCATCCAACTCGGAAGGAGCACCCCTTGCGATTGGCCTTGCTAAAACCCAGGCGAGCATGAAGCCTCCAAGATGGGCCATGTGCGCTACATTTGTTACCGATTGACCCGCTTCGATTTGATACATATTCCAGACTTCAATGCCTAGTCTGAAAGCTACAATTCCCCAAACCGGCCAGGCACGTATGAAAAAGAGTAGGGGAAATTCAATTCTATCGTTTGGCCAGCATGCCATGTAAGCACCAAGAATGCCGAAGGCGGCCCCGCTTGCACCAAGTGCGGGACTTATCGAATCAGGATGGGTTAACACCCATGCGATGTTGCCTCCGAATAACCCAAGGAAATACACCATAATCCAGCGTAATTTCCCCATTCTTTGCTCGAGGGGAACACCTGCTAGAGCGATCACCAATATATTTCCTAGAACATGTATCCAATTTGCATGAAGCCAAGCAGAAGTGATGAAGCGATGAATTTGGTCGGGATGATCTGCAATCTTGGGGATTATTGAAAGGAAGGTAATAGGTGTGAAATCGATGAAACCCAAGTCGATAATCATTTGATAGAAAGTTACCAATAACAACGACAAAACTGTGGCTAGGGCTATACTGGTGTCTTGTTTCCAAGCAACGATGTATGGTGTTATGGCAACTACTAGAAACAGCCCCAATGCGACCCAATCAGACCCCGTTAGGTCGGACCAAACAATCTCATAATCAGCGGTAGCCAGTCCTCTCCCTCGAGCCTCGACAGAGCCCTCATGTGCATAGGGACTTCGATGGAACCACTCAAACGCAGGCTGCTAGTGGGAGATATCGTGAGCGCGCGAACTTTGCTCTCAGCCCGCGGGTTGGTTGTCGACAGAGGTAGCCGTAAGGTGCTTCGTGGGGTTGACTTTTCACTCTCCGGTGGTGAAGTCGTCGCTTTGCTAGGAGTAAACGGGTCAGGTAAGTCCACTTTGTTGGAATCTTTAGCAGGTTTGCACCCTATGTCCAAGGGGCAAGTCCTCAGAAACGACCAGGGCATCGAAACTACCGTCAGAGACTCAGAAGGTCAGCGAGGAGATATCACTGGGTTCGGACTATGTTTGCAAACCGAGGGAATGTCTGGTGACGAAACTGTATTCGAAAGGATTCGTGGTGCTTGCCGCGTTGCTGGACGGGCAGATAATTCACAAGCATTGAACCAAATCCTCTCCGAATGGGGTCTTTTGCATAGAGCAGAGGATAGAATTTGCAAACTCTCTGGTGGTCTGCGGAGAAGAGTTGCGGTTCTATCCGCGCTTGTTCCAGTCGCTCTAAATTCTGAGCCATCAGTCGTGCTTCTTGATGAACCTTCAGAGGGTCTTGACCAATCCTCCAGAGCATTATTGCTAGGATGGTTAAGGGGACTAGCAGAACGTGGTCACGGAATTTTAGTTGCAACTCACGACCCCGAGGTCATTACCGCTTGCGACAGAATTGTGACTATCAGCGAAAATTCAGAATTGACAAGCAAAGTCCAGCAATCAAAATTAGATATTGCAAATCTTCCAGAACCCTGCTCCGCTGAGTCACACATGGAATTAGTTGCTTGGGCTTGTAGGCTTGAAAGACGCAATCCAATCGATACCATCGGACGTGGAGTTCCGGCATTGGTCGCCTTATTACTGGCCTATACACTGTCTACCGATATCACTCGTAGTAGTGAAAATTACGATTTATTGGCCGCTCTAACTCTAACTCCTGTCTTCATCACAGCAATCGTAACTCCTGCCATAATCAAACGCCTCTCTGAGGAAAGGGCGGGTGATTGGTGGAGGGCTATGTCCGGTGCCGGCTCAAGAGGTTGGTTTTCCATAATGGGAGTCTCTTTGATTCTACCAATACCGATGGTTTACCTCTCTTGGTACGTTATCGCTGGTGATATCAGTTCAACTATGAATTCTGATGTTATGCTGTGGCTGTGGTTGTTCGCATTCGTGATCATCGATTTGAGTGTGGCCGCTTCGGCTTTGCATCTGATGGTATCTGATCTTACTAGATCCGGCGCGGTAGCAGGAATTTTACTACAACTAGTGTTAATCTGGCCGTTCCTACAAATGACTAGTGCTCTAACTTCGATAATGAGTAATGGAATGAGTTTTGAATTAGCGCTGGGTGAACCATTTGCAGACATCGCGATAGCGTGGCTGACAGTGGTTTTATTGTGGGCAATGGCAGTCATAATCCCTGAAGATTGAATGGTGAAAAAATGAATTTTCGAGATTCAGGTTATGCTTTGACATATCTCGGGCTTGCAGGAATTGTATTTGTTTCAATTCTCGGATTAGAGTATGCTCCTGGTCTGAAACCATGTACCGGAGGAGGCTGTTGGGGTGCTCCGGAGGCATACAGAATTCTCTATCTTCATGTTCCATTCGCTTGGTGCTCATTCCTATCATTCAGTGTTCTATTTTATGGCTCATTGATGTGGTATCTCAAGCGCAGTGAGGATGCTTGGGTTTACTTTCAGAGTGGGGCCGACCTAGGTGTAATCTTTGGATTGGGGGTGATTACCTCGGGACCAATTTGGGCATCTGCAGAATGGGGTCGGCCTTGGGATTGGGGTGATATGAGATTGAATTCCTTCGCCCTTCTTACTGCGGTTGCCCTATTCCTACTCTATTCTCGTCAATCACAACCCGACACACAGCAAACCCGAGACACTCTATCTGCGGTCGGGTTATTCGGGTTTGCTTTGGTTCCGATTACTGCGGGTGCAACCACTTGGTGGGAAACAACCCATCCTGAGGTCTTAGTTGTCGAGTCAACTGAAACAGTAGGGATGAGTCCAGATGTACGCTCATTCTTGTTGATCAGTTTTGGACTGATGTGTATTTTATTCACGGGTTTACTATTGCTTTCCAACAAGCGATATCGCCTTGCTGCTGAGGTTTCTGATAGAAAGAATGAGCTAGATCAGGAGGCGATATCTTGACTGGTATCGCTGAAGCCTACATAGCCTATGCAATCATGCTGGGACTAGTAGTTTGGTTCAGCCGAGATTTATTCTCATCAATTTCTTCTCTAGAGGCAGAATTAGAATCTCTTTCCAATGAACAACCAAAGGCTGCTGAGGAAGAATAATCCTAATTTCTTCTAATTTCGGCCCCAAAGGGGGCCGAATTGGCCTTCGACCGGCTCACCAACCTTTCAAACGGGGCGGGCTTGCCGGTTGGCGGGGGAGCAGTATGGATGGCGCAGCGTTTTGCATCGCATGTGGATCACCCCCTCCACTCACATCCGAGCGTCTTTGCGAGGATTGTTTGAGGGCTAGAACTGTATTTTCAGAAGTGCCTGAGCGCATCCAACAACACCGCTGTGCAAAGTGCGGAATGCACGAAGTAGAGAAGCGCTGGGTGACCATTGAAGACGAGGAATTGGGAGAGTTGAGACTTAGAGAAAACCTCGGTGTTACAGATGGAGCAAGTAATGTCGCCGTAGATATGGCCTATCAGCCAATTGATGAGAGAACAGCTCGCCTCCATGTAAACGTCGAAGGACAATTGGAAGGCTACCAATTCTCGGACCAGCATGAGGTTCTATTGCAGACTAGTAATGCTGTTTGTCCTGCTTGCACCCGAAAAGCAGGGGCATATTTCGAGGCGACCATGCAACTTAGGAGTGCGGGGCGCAGATTATCTGAGGGTGAGTTGAAGGACCTAAGAGGAACTCTAGATGAATTGCTGAATGAATTAGAATCAGACCCGATGTTTTTCATCACCAAAGAAGGTCCTGTGACTGGAGGTTGGGACTTACAACTTGGTTCCAAGGCTCTGGCAAGAACTTGGGCTAGAAGATTGGTTCGAAGATTTGGTGGAACAACAAAAGAAACATCGACACTAGTAGGTATGAGGGAAGGGGCGGAAGTCACTAGGCTAACACTGTCATATCGCAAACCAGCATATGGCCTTGGTGATGTTATTCGCCTGAAGAAAGAACACTGGCTTGTGTCCGCTTGGCAGAAGGATGGCCCAACCCTTCGAAGATTGAACCGAAATGAGCGTACTGGAGCGACTTGGAGAGATATGGAAAAGGCCAGTGTTGTGAGTAGGTTTACCGATCAAATTGTAGTTGGTGTACTGAATCGGGATAGTTCTGGCGCAGAGGTAATGGATCCTACAGATTACCGTGTGGTAACTGTGGCTCTTCCCTACGATGATGATGGTTCTGTACCAAACTTACGCATCGCTTTCATAGACGACTTATGGATGGCACTGCCAGGACACACGGGAGAGGAGTGAAAATGTCTGAGCCAGATTTTGAATCACTTCTCGAAAAACAAGACAAATCTGACATGGTTGGATTTACCAGAAAATTTGTCGATGACCTAGAGGCTGCAATGTCTGCAGATATAGAAATAGAAGCAGACATGGATTGGAGTGGAGTAGTCTGCCTAGGAATGGGTGGCTCTGGTGCAGGAGGGATGTTCCTTTCAGCCCTAGCGGATGATGCAGGTGGTCTTCCATTTGTGGTTTGGAATAACTATGGTTTACCGTCATGGTGGGGGCCCGATTGGCTAGTTTTGGCGACCTCATATTCAGGTAATACTGAAGAGACTCTAGATGGCGTTCGCCAAGCACTCGAAGATGGAGGTGTTGTAGTAGGAATCTGTTCAGGTGGAGAATTGGAAGATTTGCTTTCGCAAAGTGATGAGGCACTATGTATTTCAGTTCCTTCTGGGCAAATGCCACGCTCTGCATTCGGGCATATATTCGGAAGTCAACTATCTATATGCTGGGCGTTAGGGATTATTCCACGGCCATCAGAGGAAGAAATCACCCAGATGTTAGACCGATTACGCTCTGGCTCGAAATCCGCAGATATAGTCGGCGGAGATGGTAGAGTGGCCGCAATGGCGAAGGGAATGTCGGAACGAGATATCGCCATTGTTTCAGCTAGTGAAATGGCACCGGTTGGTGTTCGATTTACAAATCAATTAAACGAGAACTCTGAGAGATTTTCCCGTCCCGTCCAATTACCAGAAATGAATCACAATGAGATAGTGGCTTGGAATAGAAACTCATCATCTCAAGCATTGCTATACCTCTCAAGCCCGCATACACATTCACGCGTGCGCGCGCGAATGAACTGGATGATGGAGAACCTTCAACCAGGCGATTCTTGGTTACTAGATTGTGATGGAGAAAGTCTCCTTGAGAGCCTTCTAATCGCTGCTCACATTACTGATTGGGTGAGTATCGCATTGGCTGTGATGAATGGTATTGACCCATCCGAAATGACTGCGATTGATGGCCTCAAGACATATCTTTCAACAGTTTAGTAGAGAGCCCCCAAAACCAATCTTGGATCGGGATAAATTTGCAACGCCTCATCTCGGTCACTAGGCGCTACAACCCCCGGCATATCGT
>LUMP01000323.1_pt1 | contig 18746 bp, 18 predicted proteins | sample 729641 | NCBI WGS metagenome assembly LUMP01 (sample SAMN03860260, study PRJNA289734) | marine metagenome | biome: seawater column; feature: ocean; material: water; isolation source: Red Sea water column Station 12 - depth 47m | place: Saudi Arabia: Red Sea | collected 2011-10-15 | depth 47 m | reverse complement strand
CAGCAAGGTATATCAGTTGATAAGAATGGTGAAAAAGTATACCTACAAGATGTGTACAATCAAGAAGAGGATTTAGGAGAGGAAGAATAATATGAAAGATTTACCATCAAATTATGTTATCCCTACAGTAATTGAAAATACTAATAGGGGTGAAAGAGCCTTTGATATATATTCAAGACTTTTAAAGGACAGAATTATATTTTTAGGAACACCGATTGATGATGGTGTTGCGAACTCGATAATGGCTCAGTTGTTGCATTTAGAGTCAGAAGATCCGGACAAGGATATATTTATGTATATTAATTCTCCGGGTGGCTCTATTACTTCATTGTTTACAATTTATGACACAATGAATTATATTAAACCTGACATTTCAACAGTTTGCATGGGCTTAGCAGCTTCAGCTGCTTCAGTTATTTTGGCTGGAGGTACTGAAGGAAAAAGATACAGTCTTCCGAATGCAAGGATTATGTTGCATCAACCTTCAGGTGGAATGGAAGGTACTGTGGCTGATATGGAGCGAAATTTTGATTTGATAGTATCTATGAGAACTCAATTAAACGGTTTATTGGCTGATTTTACTGGTCAAGACGTCGAAAAAGTTGCTGAAGATACAGATAGAGATTTTTGGATGACCGCGCAAGAAGCAAAAGAATACGGTATAGTAGATGAGGTGCTAATTCAAAGGGAGTTAGCCGAAAAAAAATAACTAAAAAACAACAGGGTAGTTAAAAATGGCAAATAAAGACTCATCTCAAGCACTTAAGTGCAGTTTTTGTGGTAAATCTCAAAAACAAGTAATAAAACTCATAGCTGGTCCAGGTGTTTATATTTGTGACGAATGTATAGAGCTTTGTGTTGAAATTATTGAAGAAGAAAAAGTAGAAAAACTTGATACTGCTCCTGAAGAATATCTACCTTTACCTAAGGAGATAAATCAGTCTTTAAATGAATTTATCATAGGCCAAGAAGAAGCAAAAAAAACACTCTCTGTAGCTGTTTACAATCACTATAAAAGAATTTACAAAGGTGATTCAGTTGATAGTGACTTAGAAATTCAAAAATCTAATGTTCTTTTACTTGGACCAACGGGTAGTGGAAAAACTCTTCTTGCACAAACTTTAGCTAAAACTCTAAATGTGCCCTTTGCGATTGCAGACGCTACAACTCTTACTGAGGCCGGATATGTTGGAGAAGATGTTGAAAATATTCTACTTACATTGATTCAAGCTGCTGACTATGACATTCAACGTGCAGAAAAAGGAATAATTTATATTGATGAAATTGATAAGATAACAAGAAAATCTGATAACCCATCAATCACTAGAGATGTGTCTGGAGAGGGCGTCCAGCAAGCTTTATTAAAAATCCTTGAAGGAACAACTGCACAAGTTCCTCCGCAAGGTGGCAGAAAGCATCCACAGCAGGAATATTTGCAAATTGATACAACAAATGTGCTTTTTATAGTGGGTGGGGCGTTTGATGGTCTTGATCAAATTATCAGTAAACGTCTAGGAGAAAATACAATTGGATTTAATACAACAATTAATGATGTTAAAGATTACAAGAAGGAAGAGTTATTCAAATTTGTTGAACCAAAAGATCTAATCAAGTATGGATTAATTCCAGAATTTATAGGCAGATTACCAATAGCGACAAGCGTAAATGAATTAGACAAAGAAGCATTAATTGAAATTTTGACTCAACCAAAAAATGCAATTACAAAACAATTTGTAAAAATGTTTCAATTAGATGATATTGATTTAGTTTTCACTGACGATTCATTAGAAGCTATGGCTGATCTAGCGTTAGCAAGAAAAACTGGTGCAAGAGGTTTAAGATCAATTCTAGAAAAAATTCTTCTTGAGCAAATGTATGAGTCACCTTCAAGGAAAGATATTACCAAAATAATCATCGACAAAGAAAATGTACTTGATGATATTGCTCCAAAAATGGTTCTAAAGGAGTCAAAAGACGACAAAACAGCATAAAATATACTTATGCAAAATGAAACCTATGATCCATTATCTATAGAGTCAAAATGGCAAGAAAAGTGGGAACAAGGTAAAAAGTTTCAACCTATTGAATCTGATAAAAAGTTTTCAATTGTAATACCTCCTCCGAATGTGACTGGTTCACTTCATATGGGTCATGCATTAGAGCACTCAATAATTGATGTGATAACGAGGGTTAAAAGAATGAAAGGCTTTCAAACTCTATGGCTTCCTGGTACAGACCATGCAGGAATTATTACTCAGCTTTTAGTAGAAAAAGATCTTGAGGAATCTGGAGTTACAAAACATGATTTAGGAAGAGATAATTTTTTATCAAAAGTATGGGAATGGAAAGAAAAGTCAGGTGACAATATCACAAATCAAATGAAATCATTAGGAATGAGTTGTGATTGGTCAAGAGAAAGATTCACCATGGATGAAGGCTTATCTAAAGCTGTTTTAGAAGTTTTTGTTTCTTTATACGATAATGATTTAATTTACAAAGGAACCCGGATGGTTAATTGGGACACAAAGTTAAAGTCTGCTGTATCAGATCTTGAAGTATCTTCAGAGTCGCAATTAGGAAAATTGTGGACAATTAAGTACAAAGTCGGTGAAGAGTTTTTGTCAATTGCAACAACACGACCTGAAACTTTGTTAGGGGATACAGCAGTAGCAGTTAATCCAACTGACGAAAGATATAAACATTTAATTGGTAAAACTATTCAAATTCCGGTTGTGAATAGAGATGTAAAAATAATTGCTGATGAATATGTTGATAAAGATTTTGGATCAGGATGTGTAAAGATAACTCCAGCACATGATTTTAATGATTATGAAATTGGCCAAAGGCACGATCTTGAATTGATACAATGCATTGATTTCGATGGAAAAATTGTAAATGATGATTTTGTTCCTGAGCACCTAAGAAGCCTAGAAAGGTTTGAAGCAAGAGAAAAAATAATCCAAATTTTGGAAAAAGAAGGTCTTCTTGAGAAAGTTGAAGATCATGAAATACAAATTCCTAAAGGAGATAGATCAAAAACTATTTTGGAACCAATGATTTCTGATCAATGGTTTGTAAAAACCGAAAAACTTGCAAAAGATGCGATTCGTGTCGTTGAAGAAGATGAAGTTAAATTCATTCCCAAAAATTGGGAGAAAACCTATTTTGAATGGATGTACAATATTCAAGACTGGTGTGTTTCAAGGCAACAATGGTGGGGTCACAGAATTCCGGCATGGTACGATTCTGAAAAAAATGTATATGTAGGCTTAAGTGAAGAAGATGTTCGTGATAAATATAAATTAGACAATAATATTCAACTTACTCAAGATGAAGACGTTCTTGATACTTGGTTTTCGTCAGCCTTGTGGCCTTTTAGTACTCTTGGTTGGCCTGAAGAAACAGAAGATCTGTCTACCTATTATCCCACCACACTTCTTGTAACTGGTTTTGATATTATTTTCTTTTGGGTTGCTCGAATGATAATGATGGGCCTTTACTCAATGAATGCTATCCCTTTTAGTGATATTTTAATTCATGGACTTGTTAGAGATTCAAAAGGCAGAAAAATGTCCAAAAGCCTTGGAAACACACTTGATCCTTTAGAATTATCTGAGAAACATGGAGCAGATGCACTAAGATTTTCGTTAATTGAAAAAGCTAACCCCGGTCAAGATGTGCCATTTGATGAAGAGTGGACACAGGCTGCTAAAAAATTTGGAAATAAGATTTGGAATGCAGCAAAATTTATTCATATTTATACCGAAGGTCTTGAAGATAGAAAATTAACTGAAGTTCAGTTAATAGAAAATCGTTGGATATTAAAAGAATTTAACAATTGTTTGGAAGAATTTAATAAGCTTTTTAATGAATATAAAATTTCAGATGCTTATAAGTTACTTTACAATTTTCTTTGGTCTGATTTATTTGATTGGTATTTCGAATTTTCAAAAAATTTGGTCGATAATGAAAATTATAAAGATGAAACACAAAAGGTGCTATTAAATGTTTTTCTCAACTCAATAAAAATATTAAATCCTGCAATGCCACATCTAACTGAAGAGATATGGTCTACATTCAATGATGAATTAATAATTGATAGTTCCTGGCCTTCTAATTTTGATATAAAATTTTCTGATAAGGGTGAGTTTGATGATTTAAAATCCATTATTAATCAAATTAGAAACTTTAAATCAAATTATAATTTAAAAAATAATCTTGTATTAGATGTCGTTAAGCAAAGTAATTATCCAGAATGGTATGACAATCAACTGGAAAGTATTGCAAAAATCAATGTATTAGACGTTGATACCGAACGAAAATCAAAAGATAAAATCTTGACGTTTCAATCAGGTAAAGTAGTTTTTGAAATATCAGCTAACAAGTATATAGATATTCAAAGTGAGATAAAAAGACTAAGTCAAAAAATTGAAAAGTTAGGAAAATCACTAGATGTTTCTAAAAATCGTTTAGAGAACGATAAGTTTGTAAAAAATGCAAAAGAAGAGTTGATTGAAGAAGAGAAAGCAAATATTGAAAAACTTTCATCTGAAATAGAAACTATTCAAAAAACACTATCTTCACTTGATAATTGACTAATTTAAAAAACTATCTAGAAGCAAAAGTAAATAGTCGTGGGAATAAAAATTTAAATTACCTAAGTAGTTTTTTTTCAGAAACTGAATTATCAATTCTTTCTAAGAAGACAATTTCTATTGTTGGTACAAATGGTAAATCTTCAACTGCGAATAATATAGCTATGTTATTAGGAGGGTTAGATAAATCATATATTGCATTTACTTCTCCTCATTTATATGACTATGAGGAAAGAATAACCGCTCATAAAGACTTGAATTTAAATCAATATATTGAATATTTAGAAAACTTTGAGTTGGAAAATAATATTATTTTAGGTTATTTTGAATCTACATTTTTAATTGCTGCTAAAGCATTTTTACACAATGATTTTGATTATTTTATTTGTGAAGCAGGTATTGGAGGTAAATACGATACAACTTCAATAATTCAAAGCAAAACTGTCGTTTTAACTTCAATTGGATTAGATCACACTGATATATTGGGAAATAAAATAACCGATATATTAGATCAAAAAATCTATGTATCCAATAATATTGAAACTCTGTTTGTTAGCGTTTTGAATGATGATTTAATTGAGATTATTAAATCAGAATATACAAATTACTCAAAATCTATTTTTTTAAGTGAATACTTAAATAGTAAAAATATTTCATTCTCTAAATTAATATTTAAAGATTTAAATTATTACCTATCTTTAATGGTTGTAGATTTGTTACTTCAAGACATAAAATATGCTGATTTAACAAATATAAAAATTAAAGAGGCAAAAGGCAGATTTGAAATTGTAAATGATTCTCCTGTAAAAATAATTGATGGAGCACACAATTATGAAGGAGTAGAAATACTTTTGCGTAATTATGAAAACAAATATGGAAATTTAAATACTGATATATTTCTTGGATTTAAAAAAGGAAAAGATATAAATAACATTCTCAATCTGATCATTGGAAAAACAAATTACAATCTTCATTTAATTGAAGATGACACTTTTTTTGACCAAGAGATCACAAAAGAAATCGGGTATTTATTAGATAAATATGGTAAAAATTATAAAATTGCATCTTTAGAGCAATTTAAAAAAAATAAAAATCCTTCTATATTGTTAGGTAGTTTATATTTAATTGGAGAGTATAAAAAAAGGGAATTGTAATGAAAACGTTTTTTATGATTAAGCCAGATGGCGTAAAACGAAATCTCATTGGTGAAATAATATCGCGAGTTGAAGAAAAAGGTTTTAAAATAACAAAAATAAAAATGATGACAATTAGTCAAGATTTAGCTGAGGAACACTACGGAGAACACAAAGATAAACCATTTTTTAGCGATCTTGTTAGTTTTATAACGAGTGGCCCTGTTGTAGCTATGCAAGTTGAGGGCGAAAATGTAGTAGCACAAATAAGAAATCTTATGGGCGCTACTAACCCTTCAGATGCAACTCCAGGTTCAATCAGAGGAGATTTAGCAACAGAACTTGATAAAAATGTAGTACACGGGTCAGATTCTGATGAAAGTGCCGAGAGAGAACTAAATTTATTCTTTTCGTAATAAATTTATTTTAAATGCATATTTAATAGATTAATCTAGGTATACATGGCTGGTTTAAATTTAAGAAGAACATTATTTGGTGGTAATGATATTGCCATAGATTTGGGAACTGCGAATACATTAATTTATGTAAAAGGAGTAGGTGTAGTAGTTGATGAACCTACTTTGCTGGCAGTGAACAAAGATGATCAATCAATTTTAACTATTGGTAAAGAAGCAAAAAAATTAGTTGGACGTGTTCCAGACTCTATTGAATTAGTTAAGCCATTAAGAGATGGAGTTATTTCTGAAATAGAAATGGCAGAGGAACTTGTTAAAACATTACTTACAAAGGCTATAGGAAGATCATATTCTTCACCAAGAATTGTAATTTGTGTACCTAACGGTGTTACAAGTGTTGAACAAAGGTCTATTGAGACTGCTGCTCACGCAACTGGAGCATCAGAAGTTTTCACTATAGAAGAACCAATGGCAGCTGCTATTGGAAGTGGTTTAAATATTTTTGAGCCCTATGGAAATATGATTATTGATATTGGTGGAGGCACTACAGAAATTGCTGTAATTTCAATGGGAGATATTGTAAATGCTAACTCGGTAAGAGTTGGTGGAGAAGACATGACAGAGGTTTTAATTGATTGGCTACGTGCTGAGCATCAAATATTGGTTGATTCAGGTATAGCTGAAAGCATCAAGCATGCTGTTGGGTCTGCCTATCAATATGAAAGAGAGCCTCAAGTAACTGTAACCGGTAGAGATATTGTCAAAGGAATACCAAAACAGGTACTATTAGAAGCTAGTGATGTTAGAAATGCTTTAGCACCAGTTGTTAATAATATAGTTGAGGCAATTAGAATTTCTCTATCTCAGACACCACCAGCTCTAGTTTCAGACATAGACAAAGATGGAGCATGGATTACCGGTGGAGGATCTCTCTTAAAGCAGATAGATAAAAAGATTGCAGAAGAGCTTGGTATTCCAATTAATACATCAGAAGACCCTTTAAGCTCAGTTGTCATTGGATCAGGCATATGTCTTGAAAGGTTTCAAGATTTTAAATCTATATTAAAATTATCTCCAAGACCAAATTAAAACATGCAAAGTACAGAAGCTTTACCAAAAAGGAGTTATATCCTTTATATTCTTTTTATATTATTAAGTAGTTTGTTAATTCTCATTGATTACTTTTCTAATAAAGAATTGTCTAGTTATTTTCCAAATTCAGTAAATTTTGAATTTGAAATAGAAAACAGTGATTTCACGTTCATTCAGAGATTTGATACCTTATTTGAACAAAGGGCACAATTAGTAAGTGAGAACATTAGGTTGGAACAAGAAGTTCAAGATTTGCGAAGTCTTGAAATTGTGAATCAAGAGTTACAACTTCAACTAGAGTCTTATGAAGCGATTTCAACTGTGTCTAATATTCAAAATTTCGAACTTTTATCAAGTGGTTTTATTACAAAAAATTTAAATCTCGAGTATTTAATTTATGGTGGTACCAATCAACAGTTAGAAGTGGGAGATTTGGTTATTAATGAAAAAGGCTTTGTAGTTGGATATCTTAGAGAAGTTTTTTATTCCTACTCTATTTTAGAGTCTCCTTACTCTTCAGATTTTAATTTGGAGGTAATGGATAAATACAACAATACTTATTTAATTACTTCAAATGGATCTGAAATGTTTATCTCTTCTATATTGCTAGATAACTATAAAGACGATATTGATTTTCTATATACTGATATCTCATTTAATCACTCTGGAAAGTTTCCTGTAGTTGATACGAGACTGATAAATTTTGAATTCCAAAACAACCAAATAAATGCATCGGTTAAATTTTTAGATAGCTTTACTTTCAATACAAAGCTTTTTATTCCAAAATTTAAATGATATTTTTTCGAAACATTTTCAGATCAATTTACTTTGTAATTATATTATTTTTTGAAACACTGATAAATTTTTTAATAGGCATAGATTGGATTGTGATTAGTCCCTTTTTTCTACTGATATATTTTGTTTCGACAAAGAGATTTGATAATCAAAATATTATTCCTTTAGTAATTTCTGGTTTATCATATGATGTTTTTCTAAGTGAAAACTATTTGGGGGTTTATTCAATATTATTTCTTCTTGTTGCAATTATTTCTAACTATATTCAGAAAAGATTTCAATCTACTAATTATCAAGAAGTCATATCTTTTACGTTTGGATTTCTAATTTACAATACAATTAATTTATCAGAAGCAAATTTTATAAGTTTTTTTATTTCATCTCTTCTAATCAATTATTTAATTTATTTTTTATATCAGAGAACTTTAGGTACTCGTGTTTAGCAAATTTAGATTAAACCTAATTTTTTTGATTTTTGCTATTTTTTTGTCGTTAATATTCAGGGAACTTTTTATTCTTCAAATCATAAATAATGATGAAAATACTCAGGATATAGTAAATCAAAATTTTGAAACTTTTTACATTCCCGCACCAAGGGGTGAAATACTAGATCTCAATGGAAATAAACTAGCAGAATCTATCCTTGAGCCATATTTGTTTCTGAACCAGAAGAAAATAAATGAAGAAAATATAACAATATATAAACAGTTTATCTCTTTTAATTTTAATGATTTAACTAATACAGAAATAGATAATTTTTTTAGTTCAAAGGAATTATTTGTAGAAATTGCCAACTTAAATGATTATGAAACAGATTTGAGAATAAAAATTCAAGAATATGAAGCTTTTGAAATTTTTAACCAGCCAAAAAGAGTTTATGTATATAAAGAGTTATTTTCACATGTTATAGGTTACATTGGTAAACCTAATCAAGATGAGCTTATTGAGTATTCGAATGCTTTTGGAAACAAAACTGTTGGTAAAAATGGGCTTGAAAGATATTACGAAAATATTCTTAGCGGTAAACCATCTGAAATTACATTACAAAATGGAGAAATTGTTGAAATTACACCTGCTGTCCCAGGTAAAGATATTCAAATTACAGTTGATGTTAATGCTCAGGAAGTAGTTAAAGAATCGCTTCAACAAGGAATACTTCTTGCAAACAAATCTTTTGATACAGTCAATTTAATCGAAAGGGGAGCAGTAGTTGTCCAGAAAATAGATACTGGAGAGATAACTGCAATGGTTTCATTACCTGATTTCGATCCTAATCAGTTTGTTTCGGGAATTTCAGAATTTGAATTTAAAAAACTTAACCGAACTCAAGCGTTTAATAATTTTGCGATACAAGGACTTTATCCTCCTGGTTCTGTATTTAAAGTTGTTGCTTATTGGTTAGCAGTTAATGAAGGAATTTTTCCTGAGGATGCCTCAAATTCAGGACAGTATGTTAATTGTGAAGGTAGTCTTTCTTTTGGTTTTGACGATGGATCTAAGCAAGTCTATCAAGATTGGAAACCAGAAGGCCATGGAAGAGTTAATTTAAGTGAAGCTTTAAAACAATCATGTAATGTTTATTTTTGGGATATTGCCTTAAAAATTTGGAGAACATTTGGTAATACTGATTCTGAAGCAATGTTACAAGAATACTCAAAAGAACTAGGTTTTAGTTCTTTATCTAAAATAGATCTACCATTCGAAAAAGAAGGTGTTATCCCTGATAGAGAGTTGTTTGAGGATTGGAAAATTTCTAAACCAGAGTTAGTAAGACCAGAGGGATGGTTAGGTGGAGATTTGATGAACCTCATTATAGGACAAGGTGCTATAACTACAACACCCATCCAAGTATCTAATGCTTATAGAGCACTTCTTACAGGCATAAAATCAAATCCTTAAATATAAATGAAGAAAATATAAATATAAGTTCTGAATTTATAGACTTTTTATTAGATGATCTAAATTTAGTTACAAATCCTGGCGGTACAGCTTATAGATCTTTTCAAGTAATGGGAGATTTGACTTACGACATTGGTGGGAAAACAGGTACAGCGCAAAATGCTGGTGATTTAAATAATACATCTTGGTTTGTAGGCGTCGATTCTATTTCCAATCCTAAATATTTAATAGTAACAGTGGTTGAAGAAGGGGGATCAGGAAGTGCTGTAGCGGCACCAGTATCGAGAAGGATAATTCAGTATTTACTGGAAGAAAATCTGACACCTGTAGAATTTGGAGAAATTACAGAATGATTAACAGAAGAATTACTATCTTAGGTCCTGAAGGAACAAATGTTTATGTAATTTTTCAGTATTTAATTTTTTGTGTAATCTCATGGTTTACTTTGTTCAATATAACAAATGAGATTGGTCTAGACATACAGAATGTGCTGGTTAGACAAATTACATTTACACTTTTGGGACTTACCGTGTTCTTTTTATTTACATATGTATCAATAAGTAATATTTTTGCACTAAGTAATGTATTGATGATTTCTTCAACTATTTTATTAATTGGAGTTTTGTTTACTGCGGAATCATTGGGAGCAAGAAGAAGATACGACCTAGGAGTTTTTGATTTTCAGCCATCAGAGTTTACTAAAATTGCATTTGTAATATTTCTTGCCGCAGTCATTTCTCAAAAAAGAAATAATTTGTTGGCCTTAGCTTTAATATTTTCCAATGTTTTATTAGTTTATTCTCAGCCAGATCTCGGAACAACAATTATTTTGCTTTCAGTTGTATTAGGGATGTATTTTATATCTGATGTCAAGGTAAAAACTTTATTTGCTTTTTTAATTACGATGTTTTTGTCATTTTTTATACTTTTAGAACTTGATTTAGTAAGCTCATTCCAAGTCCAAAGAATTACTGATTTTTATTCAGCAGAAATCCAAGATTTTTCACAAAAACAAAGTCGATTACAAATATCTTTAGGAGGTTTTTTAGGCGATAGTCTATCAAATACAGAAAATATTTCTATTTTTGTTCCAGTACAAACTACTGATTTCATATTTTCATCATTTGCAAAAAGTTATGGTTTTATCGGTTGTATTGTTTTATTATTTTTGTGGATATTTTTTGGTTTTAGAGTTTACTCATTAATTACTACTACAGATTCAGAATTTGAAAAGTTTCTACTTGCTGGATTTATGATTTTGCTATATCTACAAATCTTGATAAACATAGCAACTGTTGTTGGCTTAATCCCTTTAACAGGAGACCCATTCCCACTTTTGAGTTTAGGAGGATCATCAATAATTGCAGTTTCGTCAATTTTTGGAATAATTAATCGAATTTTTATTGAAAATAACCAGGTTATTTAATTTTTTAAACACACTAGTCTTTCATATATGAAAGTTTTTAATAATAATTGTCTTCATGGAGGTTTTAATGTTTGGTATTTTCAAAAAATCGAAAATAGTAAGAAAAAGTGATAATTTAAACGATACAACAACTAAATGGTTTAATGGTCAAAAAGTAAAAATTAAATCTGGTACAAGTGCACCGAGCACTCGTAGAAACCAGACAAGAAGACCAAAAAACCCAACATGGTTTAGAGAAACACCTTTACCTGTCCCATCTGTTGAAAAAAAACAAATGTTGATAAGTTCTTCTAATGGTGTATCTAAAGTTGCAATTTTAGAAGGCCCTACTTTAGTGCAATATTATTCATCAGAAAATACTGGAAAATCAAAAGTTGGAAATATTTATCTTGGAAAAGTTAAAAATGTTCTACCTGGTATGGAAGCAGCTTTTGTTTCATTTGGTGAAGAGAAAAATGGTGTTTTATATGTTGCAGATATTGAAGGTTCAACTAAAAATTCTAAAATCGAAAATCTTTTAAAAGCAGATCAAGAAATCTTAGTGCAGGTTGTAAAAGATGCAATGGGTGAAAAAGGCGCGAGATTAACAGGACAAATTTCACTACCCGGAAGATATTTAGTTTTAATCCCTAACTCCAAAACAAAAGGAATTTCACGAAGGCTTGCAGACAACGAAAGAGAGCGGTTAGACAAAATCATTAGAAAAATAAAGCCAAATAATTTTGGAGTGATTGTTCGAACAGCTGCAGAAGGGGTCAGTGAAGAGTCTCTCAAAGTTGATATAGAAAAATTGGTTGAAGAATGGAAAACAGTAAGTAATTATCAAAGTGGTGATGCACCTAAACTAATACATAAAGAACCCGATGTATCAATAAAAGTAATTCGTGAACATTTAAATTCCACATTTAAAAAAGTACTTATTGATAAAAAATCACAACATGATCAAGTTAAAGAATATGTTAAATTAACTTCACCTGAAATTTTAGATATTGTTGACCATTATGATGACCAACTTGGATTATTTGAAAGATATCATATTGAAGATCAAATAAAAAAAGCTTTAGACAGAAAAGTTTGGTTGCCTTCAGGTGGTCATTTAATTATTGATAGAACAGAAGCATTAACGGTTATTGATGTTAATACTGGAAAATTTGTTGGCAAGAACAGTCTAGAAGAGACTGTTTATGAAAATAATTTAGAAGCAGCAGAAGAAATCGCTAGGCAATTAAGGTTAAGAGACATTGGTGGAATTATTGTTATTGATTTTATAGATATGGAATCTCAGAAAAAACAACAAAATCTATTAAATAAATTTAAACAAGAGCTTGCCAAGGATAAAACAAGAACACAAGTTTTTGATATATCCAGATTAGGTTTAGTTGAAATGACCAGGAAAAATGTAGCAGCTGGTTTAATAGAAAGCTTTTCAGATGAGTGCGAAAAATGCAATGGTAGAGGACTTATTATCAATGATATTTTTTCTAACAAAACTATAGATGAAGGTTTGCTTGAGTCAGAAGCTGTAGTAGAGTAATTGAGTTATGAGTAAATACGCTGTAGTCAAAATTGGTGCCTTACAAGAAAAAGTTTCCATTGGAGACGAGCTAGTTGTTTCATCAAGCTTTTCAGAAACAACTTTAATTCCAATATTAGTTAGTCCAAAAAAAGGACAAATTGTTTCTGATTCTAAAGAGCTTGGTAAATTTAAAGTAGAAATAGAACATATTGGTGATGCAAAGTCTAAAAAAATTAATATTTTTCAATATAAAAATAAAACTGGTAACAGAAGAAGAATGGGCTATAGAGAAGACAATAAAATTATTCAAATAAAAAATATTGTAGGCCTAGAGGGTAGCGAGGAGGAATAATGTCAAAGACAAAAGCCGGAGGTTCAACAAGAAACGGTAGAGACTCAGAGTCAAAACGACTTGGGACTAAAGTTTTTGATGGTGAAAAAATTTCTGCTGGTTCCATAATGGTTCGTCAAAGAGGGACAAAAATACATCCTGGTGAAAATGTATCTAAAGGTGGAGATGATACTTTATTTGCAAAAACAGATGGTGTTGTAAAATTTTCTACTAGAAATGGCCGTAAATTAGTCAATGTAATCCCACAATGAACTCATGTTCGTTGACGAAATTAAATTATCAGTTCATTCTGGAGCTGGCGGCTCGGGTTCAGTAAGTTTTAAAAAAACATCATCAAAGTCTTCTCCTTCTGGCGGATCTGGCGGATCTGGTGGAAGTGTAATTATCACCGTAAATGAACAATTGAATGATTTATCACATATAATCTCTAATAGTTCTCTTAAAGCAGAAAATGGAACTGATGGGAATAAAAATTTTCAAAATGGTAAAAAGGGCAAGGATTTAATAATTGAGGTACCAAAAGGTACAAAAATAAAAGTAGATAACGAAGTTTATGCTGATCTTCATGAAAATAAATCATCTTTCATTGTTTTAGAAGGATCAAAAGCAGGTAGAGGTAATTATGATTTAATTTCAAAAAGAGTTCCAAATCCTCAGTTTTGCGAACATGGTGAAAAACGAAATAAAATTGAAATTAAATTAACTTATTCAATCTATTCAGATCTTGTTATTGTTGGCTTACCCAATGCAGGAAAAAGTACGCTGATAACTAAATTAACAAATTCAAAGGCTCAAATTGCAGATTATGAATTTACAACAACATCTCCTAATTTGGGTATATTAAACAATTCAGATCTTAAATTAAAAATATGTGATCTACCTGGCCTGATAAAAGGTGCTTCAGATGGCGTTGGCATGGGAGAGAGAATTCTTAGACACATTAGAAATACAAAACTAATCGTTTATTTATTAGACCCATTGAATCAAAGCTATAGTTTAGAAGATCAAGTTAATTTGTTAGAAAAAGAGATAATTGAATACGACCAAAATTTTTCTGAAATCCCAACTATTAAAGTAGTAAATAAGTTAGATAAATCTGAAATAAGCATTAATGACTCTATAAATATTTCAGCGCAAACTGGTTTAAATATTGAAATGTTAATTCAAAATATAGTTGAAATTTTTCAATCTGACAAGAGCAGGCTTTACGGAGACTTTCAAAAGATTACCTTGCAGAAAGATGATCTAATAATTAATCAAGATCAAGGAAAATTTATATGTACCGGAAGATTTGTTGAATCTATAATTGGGTTATCTGGAAACAAAGATGAAGTAAATAATGAAATATTTTACAGATATGAAAATTCATATCTGCCAAATAAACTTGAAGAACTCGGAGTTGTTGATGGAGATACAATTATGTTAGGAAACCTAGAATTTGAATATAAAAAATAAAAAAACAATTGTAATAAAGATTGGAACTACATCTTTAATAGATGAAGGTAAATTAAGTCAACCACTTCTTCATTCGCTTGCAGAAAAAATAAAACAACACCAAAACACTCACAATTTTGTCATTGTTACATCTGGTGCAGTAAGTCTTGGAGGTATGGAGTTAAATTATAAAACAAGACCAAAGTCAATGAAAAAATTACAAGTTGCTTCAGCAGTAGGTCAAATTCAATTAATTAATGAATACAAAAAAGTGTTTAATGAAAACGATTTACAAATTGCTCAAGTATTGATTACTAAAAACCTTATTGATGATAGAGAACAATTTGTTAATACTACTCAGGCGCTGAATGAACTTTTAGCTCAAAATATAATTCCTGTAATTAATGAAAACGACGTTGTTGCAACTGAGGAATTAAAGTTTGGAGACAACGATAGATTATCAGCAATTGTCTCGATAATTGTGAATGCATCTAAGTTGATACTTGTAACTAACAAACAAGGTTTATATAACTTCAATCCAGATAAAAATTCAGATGCAAAAATGATTGAATTTATACAATTTAACTCATCACAATTGAACGATTTAATTCCAATCTCTAGCCATGGTGAAGGCGAGGGAGGATTTTCAACAAAGATAATGGCAGCACAAATTGCAGGTTTCTCTGGAATACAAACTCAAATAATTAGTTGGTCTGAACAAAATTTTGTAGACGCTATAGAAGGTAAACAAGTCGGAACTTTAATACTTGAATCTGATAAAAAAATTAGACTCAGAAAATTATGGATAGCTTATGGAATGCAATCAACTTCAAAAATAGAAATTGACGCCGGGGCATTTGATGCAATTAAAAAGAATGCATCACTTTTATGCAATGGGGTAGTAAAAATACATGAAGATTTCAATATTGGCGATGGAATTGATGTTGTTTTAAATGATATAAATGTAGCAAAAGGAATTGCCAAAATTTCATCTAACGAAATTTCAGACAATATTGTATTAATTCATATAGATGATTTAATTATTTTGTAAAAATATTTTACTAATAAGATTTCTTAATTAACCTTTAGATATGTTAAATGAAATAGGAATCAAAGCACAAAAAGCTTCCTTGCAAATTGCAAGGCTTGATACCGAATTAAAGAACAAAATTCTTCTTGATATGTCTGAAGAATTGTTAAACAATCAAGAAAATATACTTAAAGCTAATTTATTAGACATTGAAAACTCTAAAGACTTAAAATTATCAACTGCACTTACTGACAGACTCACTCTTAACGAAGAAAGAATTGTTGGTATGTCAAACGGACTAAAAAAAATTATACCTTTAAATGATCCTGTTGGTGAAGTTACTAGTAGTTGGACGACGGATGATGGATTATTAATTAATAAAGTTAGAGCTTCATTTGGTGTAATTGGAGTAATTTATGAAGCAAGACCAAATGTTACAAGTGATGTATCAGGCTTATGTTTAAAATCGGGGAATGCAGTAATTCTTAGAGGGTCAAGCTATTGTCTTGATTCAAATAAAGTAATTCTGCAGACACTTCAAAATGCATTGAGGAAAAATCAAGTTGATGAAAATGCAATCCAAATTATTGATAGTAAAGACAGAGAAGACACAATTAAATTTATGCAAATGACTGAATATATAGATCTAATTGTTCCTAGAGGTGGCAAAGGATTAATTCAGACGTTAGTTGAAAATGCAAAAGTACCATTTATTTTAGACGGAGATGGAAACGTCCACTTATATATCCATTCTGATGCAAAAAAAGACAATATTATTGATATTGTTATTAATTCAAAAGTTCAAAGACCAGGGGTTTGCAATGCATTAGAAACATTATTAATTAACGCAGAGGTGTATGAAGAAATGGGTGAAGAAATTGTTAACTCTCTACTTAAAGAGGATGTAGAGCTATATGTTGATCCAATAATCAAAAAAAACTTTCCAGGACTTACAATTGCAACTGATGAACACTTTGAAACAGAATTTCATGATTTGAAGCTTGCAATCAAAGTAGTAAATAATATTGAAGAAGCAATAAGCCATATAAACGAATTTTCTTCAGGCCACACTGAAGCAATTTTGACTGAATCAACAGAAGCTGCTGACTTATTTACAAGTTCAATTGATTCTTCTGTGTTGTTCGTTAATAGTTCAACAAGATTTACTGATGGTGAAATGTTTGGGTTTGGTGCTGAGATAGGCATTAGTACTCAAAAATTGCATGTAAGAGGACCTATGGGATTAGAAGCACTAACTTCTGAAAAGTATGTAGTTAAAGGAAATGGACAAATTAGAAAATGAGTGATAAAAAATTACAAATCAAAGATTTCGAGAAAAATAATTATTTTGCAACCCAAGAATTGGTTGATGTTGTAAATGCTGCATTATTTTTAGATAAACCTCTTTTAATTGAGGGTCCAGCTGGTACCGGAAAGACTTATCTTGCTAAGTCGTTATCAAATATGTTAAGTAAAGAACTTATCAGACTTCAATGTCATGAGGGTATTGATGAGGATAAAGCAATTTATGAATGGGATTATAAAAAACAATTATTATCTATACAAAATGACAAAAATGAAAAAGATTTATTTACTGATGAGTATCTGATAGAAAGACCAATTTTAAAATCATTGAAAACATCAGACTCATTATTTCTTGTTGATGAGATAGATAGATCAGATGAAGAATTTGAGGCACTTCTCTTGGAAGTGTTGGCAGAAAAACAAGTAACTATTCCTGAGATAGGAACAGTTGCTGGCGAAGGTAGTAATTTTACAATCCTTACTTCAAATGCCACAAGAGATCTTTCAGAGGCACTCAGAAGGAGATGTATTTACTTTTTTCTTGATTATCCTTCCATTGAAATTGAAACTAAAGTAATACTCAGTAATGTTGAGAGCATATCAGAGGAAAAAGCTAAAAAATATTCTCTTTTTAGTTCTTTTATAAGAAAACTAAATTTAAATAAACCTCCTTCCTTGATTGAAACTGTTGAATGGGTTAAATACAACCATGAGAACAATCATGAGGAGCTTGATTCCAACATTGGTATCCTTATAAAAGATATAGATGATCAAAAGCTCTATAGAGAAAAATTAAAAGAGAATAATGATTTTAAAAACGGATCAGTTACTTAAATTCTCACAGTTTTGTAAAGAGAATGAACTATTTTTTTCATCTGACAGGCTGTCAGACTTAATCATTTTTCTTAAAAAAAATGAATTAGATAATCAAGATACTGAAATAAATTTTTTATACCATTTACTTCCTACAAACAAACTTGAAAAGGAACGCCTCAGAGACTTAATTAATGAATTTTTTGGTTATTCAATCAGTACTGGTCAAGAGGAATTTCTTTACTTAGATGAATATAAAATTGACACAATGACTGATGGTCAAATTAATATTGATTTTAAAAATGTTTCTGATGATTTATTAAACAATTTTGGTGATATAGATTTCAGCAGACCTGTTTCAAATGTTTACTGGCTAAACCAAATTAAAAAATCACAAAATTATATTGATGAAATAGCATTTTTTGATGTTGAATTTAATTCTGCTTTAGATTCAATCGTAAACAATCAAAATAAAGAAACATATGTAGAAATGCTTGATTTGGCTTTGTTAGAGAGAATACAGGAATTGAGAAATCAATTTAAAGAACCTTATGTGCCAAGTGATTTAAGCAAGAAAGAAGATCTACAAGAGAAAGATTTCTTATTTACAGACAGTGATGAAAGAAATAAATTACTTAAAGAAACAAGACAACTTGGTTTGATTTTGGCTAATAAATTTATTAGATACTCTAATTCTTCCTCAAAAGGAAAATTAAATTTTCGAAAAACTATCAGGAAATCACTACAAAGTGGTGGAAGCTTGTATAAAACCGTATTTAAACCACAAATAAGAAAAAAACCAAGACTTATTTTGCTGTGCGATATTAGTGGATCTATGGCCCTTTACTCATTATTTGGACTAACTTTACTTTTTGGAGTTGTTCAAAGATTTAGGTCTGTAAAAGCTTTTGTTTTTATAGATGGTTTAACTGAGATAACT
>LUMP01000687.1_pt1 | contig 18943 bp, 18 predicted proteins | sample 729641 | NCBI WGS metagenome assembly LUMP01 (sample SAMN03860260, study PRJNA289734) | marine metagenome | biome: seawater column; feature: ocean; material: water; isolation source: Red Sea water column Station 12 - depth 47m | place: Saudi Arabia: Red Sea | collected 2011-10-15 | depth 47 m | reverse complement strand
TTAAAATCATTTAAATTTTCAATTCTTTCATTAGCTAAATCTAAAACATCATTTTGTAATAATAGATGATAGTTTTCACAATAATCAAAGAGCGTATCCATGTTATCATGAAAAAGTGGTAAGTATTGTTCGCCTCCAGCAGGAAACCCGCTATTTGAAAATAATTCATAAACTTGACTTTTTCTATAATTGTCAAAATTAGTTCTAAATTTTGAACGGAATATCTCTAAATTTTTATCATCTATTATTAATTCTGAACTTGGGCTGAGGATTATGTTTTCTACAGAAGTTTTTGTGGTTCTCTTTTGTGTAATTGGGTCAAATTCAAATATTGACTCTATATCATTGTCAAATAAATCAATTCTAAATGGACTTTTATATTGTGGGAGAAAAATGTCTATAATAGATCCACGAATTGCAAATTCTGATTTATCTCTAACTATAGATGTTCTTTCATATCCAAGTCTTATAAGTGATGAAATTAAATTACTTAAGTTTAATTTAGTATTTGTAACAATATTTAAAAAATATTCATTTAAAATTTTTTTTGGAATTGTTTTTTGAATTATTGCGTTAACTGTAGTTAAAAGAATTTTTTGCTCTTCTTTATAGGTATTAAGATAATTTAATGTATTCAATCTAGATGTTTGAATTTCCTTAGAGGGAGATATATTATCATACGGTATCTGATCCCATGCTTTATAAATTAATATTTTTTTATTTGGTAACAACCATAAGAGTTTACTGTAAATATCATTAATCTCCCTATCATCTTTAGCTATATAGATTAGAGAATTTTTACTAGTTCGAAAAATTTCACCAATAATAAAAGACTCAGATTTTTCAACTATGGGTCCTAAAAATTTCATAATCTCATATTATTTTATTAAAGAGTTTCAAAAATTTTTGATTTGGTTCAGTTTTTTTTGCTAAAATTGAATAAATTTCATCATCAGAATAAGTGTCAAATAATGATTTTAATAATATCAAATCCTCGTTACTAAATTTATCTAAGTTTTTGATAAAAAACTTTTCATATAATATATCTGTTTCTTTAGTGCCGGAATAATTAGCTCTATATTTTATTATTTTTTTGAGTGAATTTAATGTCATATGATCTTTAATAGAATATAATATAAACATTTATATATTCTATGAAACCAGCACATTTAGACTTATTACTTTCACCAATCAATAAATTAAAGGGCGTTGGCCCCAAAATAGAAAATATAATTAATAAACTTGGAATTTCATTAAATATTCATTTCTTATGGCATTTTCCATACAAAATAATAGAAAAAAAATATTATGATAATATCCATGATGCCCCAATAAACACTTTAGTAACTTTAAAAGTAGAAGTTCTTAAACACAATCCATCAAGATTTAGAAGACAGCCATATAAAGTAAGTTGTGTTGCAAACGAAACACCAATAGATATCGTTTATTTTAATGCAAGACATCCTGTAATTAGATCAATTTTACCAGTCAAATCTTTTAGAATGATTTCAGGAAAATTAGAATTTTTTAGAAATAAATTCCAAATTACTCATCCTTCAACCGTAGAGGATGTAACTAAAATTCAATTATTAAGGGAAAGAGAGCCGATCTACAGTTTAACAGCTGGACTAAATTTGAAATATTTTACAAAAATGGCTTTTGATGAGTTATATGCACATCAATTAGCAATTGGGATTATAAGACTTATTGATAGTAAAAAAAAATCAGTAGCATTTAAAAATAACAATAACTTAAAAAATAATTTAATTAAAAATTTACCTTTTCAATTAACTAAATCGCAGACACAAGTTTTAGAAGAAATTAAAACTGACTTAGAATCAAATACTCAAATGATAAGATTATTACAAGGCGATGTAGGTTCAGGAAAAACTATTGTGGCTCTTGCTTCAATGCTAACTGTAATTGAGTCAGGCTTTCAATGTGCTTTTATGGCCCCAACCAGCATTCTTGCATATCAACATTATGAAAATATTTCAATATTACTAGAGAATTTGTCCATCAAAATTACTCTTTTAACTGGCAAAGATAAAGGTAAAATTAGAAAGGAAAAATTAGAAAAAATTCATGATGGAGAAGTAGAATTAATTGTCGGTACGCACGCTCTTATTCAAGAAGGAGTAACGTTTAAAAATTTAGGCTTATCCGTAATTGATGAACAACATCGATTTGGAGTCTATCAGAGATTAGCTTTTAATTACAAGGGGTTTCGACCTTCAATACTTGTCATGAGTGCAACTCCAATTCCAAGAACTCTCACATTGGCTGCCTATGGAGATATGGATGAAAGTAGATTAATTGACAAACCAATTGGCAGAAAACCAATTATGACTTCAGGTTTAAGTTTAAAAAAAGAAAAACAACTAATTGATAGAATTAGTAATAAAATTCAAAAAACATCTGAAAAATTTTTTTGGGTCTGTCCATTAATAGAAGAGTCTCAAGAACTTGATCTAAAAGCTGCTACCGAAAGATTCAATAACCTGAACAAAATATTTAAAAATAAAGTTCTTCTCATTCATGGTCAACTGAATGAAAAAGAAAAAGAAAATATAATGGAAAAATTTAAAAATGAAGATTTTAGAATACTTGTTGCAACAACAGTAATAGAGGTTGGAATTGATATAAAATCAGCTACTACAATAATAATTGAACACGCTGAAAGATTTGGTTTAGCGCAATTACATCAATTAAGAGGTAGGGTTGGCAGAAATAATCAAGAGTCATTTTGTATTCTTCTGCATAAAGAAAATTTAGGCGATACTGCAAAAAAAAGAATACAAATTATGACTGAAACTAATGATGGTTTTAAAATTGCTGAGGAAGATTTAATAATTAGAGGCCCGGGTGAAATATTAGGAAAAAAACAGTCTGGTTTACCCTCTTTTAATGTGGCTGATCTTAGTTTTGATAGTGATTTACTGGAAGAAGCTAAAATAGAGGCAGATAATGTGATCAGTGATGATCCAAAACTTTTAAAAGATAAAAATCAAAACTTAAAAAATTTACTATACATACATGAAAGAGATACAGCGATTAAAACTTTAGGTGCGGGCTAATGTCAAAAATAAATTATAAAAATGGAATAAAATTTAAATGTCAGAGCTCTGGCAATTGTTGTATATCAAGAGGATCATATGGGTTTGTATATTTAAGCAAGAATGATTTAACTAGATTTGCTAAACATTTTAATTTACCAATTGAACATTTCAAAAAAAAATATTGCCAAACAACTGACGGTTATATTCATCTTGCTGAAAAGAAGAGTTTAAATGGTAAGTGCTTGTTTCTTAAAAATTATAAATGTACAGTTTATGAATCTAGACCATCTCAATGCAGAACATGGCCTTTTTGGAATGAAAATATGAATGCAAAAACTTGGAATGAAGATATATCGGTTAATTGTCCTGGTATTGGTAAAGGTAAAAAAATAAGCTCAAAGTTAATAGAAAAGTACCTAAAAGAGGATTATGACAATGAAATTTCAATTTTAAATGGTTATGCTAACCCTGAGACGTGAACTCCATGTCCTTGAATAAGCCAACATAAATTTCACCCTTTTTTTTTAATGTTATTTTAATTGTAGTACCTTCAAGAACTACTTCTAAAAAATTATCATTTTTTTTGAGAATATCGCACTTTTTTGTTATTCCAGTGGCAATATTTTTAATGATGGTTTGTTTCATTGAATAATGGTGAGCCCTGCAGGATTCGAACCTGCGACCCATTCCTTAAAAGGGAATTGCTCTACCAACTGAGCTAAGGGCCCATCACTTTGAAGTCTATATAGTTCAAAATTCATGAACGCAAGACCTATGATCAAGAGTTTTTACGATTTAAAATTTTAATCGTATTTTTTGAAACAAATTTAGATACATCACCACCTAGTTTATGAACTTCTTTAACTAAGTTAGATGAAATAAAAGAATTATTATCAGAAGACATTAAAAAAACTGTCTCGATATCTGGACTAAGTTGATAATTCATTCCCGTCATTTGAAATTCATATTCAAAATCAGAAACAGCTCTTAAACCTCGAATAATACAGTTTGCATTATGAGATTTTGCAAATTCAGTTAAAAGACCCTGAACAGATAAAATGGTAATTTTACTATTATCTAACTTTTCTGCCTTTAAATCATTTTCGATTATTTCTTTTCTTTCCTCAATACTTAATAAGGGGGTTTTATTTTGATTGTCTGCTACACCAATTATAAGCATATCAACTATTTTTAGTGATCTTTTAATTATATTTAAATGGCCATTTGTCATTGGGTCAAAAGTGCCAGGATATATACCAATTTTGGACATACTAATTTTCAATATCTTGTATTCTAGAAACAGAAACTATGGAGTCTGAGTCTGGTATTTTAAATACACTAACTCCTTTAGTTGATCTACCAGCTATCCTGATTTGATTAACATTTACACGTATAATTTGACCTTTGTCAGTTACTAATATTATTTGATCATTTTCTTCTACGACAAAGCAATCAATAACCTCACCATTTTTTTCTGTTGTTAAAATGCCAGTAATACCTTTCCCTCCTCTATTTGATATTCTATATTCATAAGCTGAAGATCTTTTGCCATAACCATTTGTTGTTAAAGCTAAAAGGAATTCTTCATTTAAATTGAGTTCGTTAAATTCAGATTTAAGACTGCCAGTATTTTTTCTATTTTCAGATGCAGCTCTGAGGTATTCTTGTCTAATATTTATATCTATTTTTGAATGTTTTAGTATTGCCTGAGAGATTACATAATTGTTTTTTTCTAGGTTTATACCTCTTACACCTGAAGAATTTAAACCTGAAAATAATCTTAATTTTTCAAGAGGGAATCTTAAACATTTTCCATTTTTCGTTGATAACAATATATCATCTTCAGGATTAGCTAATTTGATTCCTATAAGCTGATCTGTTGAGTCAAGTTTAATGGCAAGCTTACCACTCTCTCTTAATTCTCTTTTACCACTTTTAGCAACATCAATTAATTTATTTTTTCTAACCATTCCATTTTTAGTTGCAAAAATTATTAAATTATCAGACCATGAATTTTCTTCTAAAGGTAAGGGCAAGAATGTTGCAATTTTTTCATCATTGGAAAAAGGCAACAAATTAACAATTGGCTTACCTCTGGCTTTTAAAGATGCCTCAGGTATGTCATGTGATTTAAGAGAATAAACTTTTCCTAGTGATGAAAAAACCAAAAGTCTTGTGTGAGTATCTGCCAGATGTATCTCTTTAACAAAATCTTCTTCTCTAGTTGACATTCCTGTTTTGCCTTTGCCACCTCTATTTTAGCAAATTCTTTTTTTATTTCATTTAATTCTTTTTTTATTTCATTTAAAAGTTTTGATCTAGATTGCAAAATATCAAGATATTTTTTTATTTCTAAAATTAATTGCTCCAAATCTTTTTGAATATCATCTCTCTCCAATGAAGTTAGGCGATGTAATCTTAATTCAAGAATTGCTTTTGCTTGCGCCTCAGTAAATTGAAATATGTTTTTTTCAACTTGAGTATTTTCATCATCAACTAACCGAATAAAATTTAAATTTTTTTCACTTAATTTCCATTTTTTCTTGATTAGTTTTTCTCTCGCCTCTTTAGAGTCTTTTGATGCTTTAATTAAATTTATAATTTCATCTATATTGGCATTTGCAACTACTAAGCCTATTAAAATATGGGCCTTATCTCTTGCTTTATTCAAATCAAATATTGTTCTTTTAGTGATAACCTCTTCTCTAAAATCAATAAAAGCGCTTAACATATCTTTGAGATTCATTTGCTCAGGCTTACCTTTGTTTAAAGCCAACATATTTGAGTTAAACGTAGTTTGCAGAAGTGTGTGTTTATATAATTGGTTTAAAATAATATTAGCATCTACATCTTTTTTTAACTCAATTACTACTCGAACACCATTTCGATCAGACTCGTCTCTTAAATCTGAGATACCCTCAATAATATTGTTTTTTACAGTTTCAGCAATTTTTTCAATTAGTTTAGATTTGTTAACTTGGTATGGTATTTCATGAATAACTATCGCTTCTCTATCTTTTTTAAAAGTTTCAATAGAAGTCTTAGATCTTAAAACCACTCCCCCTTTACCTGTTTCAAAGGCATCAATTATTCCCTTTTTGCCAATTATTTGACCCCCCGTTGGAAAATCAGGACCATGAATAAATTTAATGAGATCATGAAGATCTGAGTCTGGATTTTCGATAAGGTGTAAAGTTGCATCAATAACCTCACCTAAATTATGTGGTGCAATATTGGTTGCCATTCCAACAGCGATTCCTGAAGCGCCATTTACAAGCAAGTTAGGGTACTGAGCAGGTAGTACAGTTGGTTCTTTTGTACTATCATCATAGTTAGGTTGAAAACTAATTGTTTCTTTCTCTAAGTCAGTTACTATTTTTTCAGCCACCTTTGATAGTCTTGCTTCAGTATATCGCATTGCAGCTGGTGGATCGCCATCAAGAGAGCCAAAATTACCTTGACCATCTATCAACTCTAATCTCATCGAGAAATCTTGGGCCATACGAACCATTGATTGATAAATAGCTCCATCACCATGAGGATGATATTTACCCATAACATCACCAACAATCCTTGCTGATTTTCGATATGGTTTATTGTAATTGTAACCAGACTCATTCATTGAATACAATATTCTTCGATGAACTGGTTTTAATCCATCCCTGCAATCTGGGAGAGCTCTGCTGACTATGACAGACATCGCATAATCAAGGTATGATTTTTTCATTTCCTCTACTAAGGAAATATTAGAAATATTACTTGGTGACCCGTTATCCGAACTTATGTTGTTATCTGACACTGATTTTTACTGATTTTCTGCGAAATTTAAAAAAAATTATACCAAATATGCAATATTAATACAATCTTATTAAATTCAATATTTAAAAAAATTTATTTATATTTATCAGTTAGTTATATTATTAATTTAAAGTATAAATTTAAAAAGGAATATCTTCATCCAAATCAGTAGAATCACTTGTCATTTCTCCAAAGGAGTCATCAGAAACTGAATTGTTATCCATTGATGATGTCTGATTTTCAATTGCATCAGATTGATTTCTTGAGCCTAGAAGAGTTAGATTGCCAGTATAATTTTGAAGAACAACTTCGGTTGTGTACCTATCTTTTCCTTCTTGATCCTGCCATTTACGAGTTTGTAATTCGCCCTCAACATAGATTTGGGACCCTTTTTTTACATATTGTTCAACTATTCCAACTAAACCCTCATTAAACACTACAACATTGTGCCAAGAAGTTTTTTCTTTTTTTTCTTGAGTATCTCTATCAGTCCAACGCTTTGAAGTTGCTTCCTGACATAATTACTTAGATTTATTATAATGATTAAAAAAAATAATATAGCATATTTGCATTGTAAATATAAGCTCATTCTGTTTTAAGGTGTGTAAAAGATGTTGAAAAAGATATTGATTAAAGGGGCTAAAGAGCACAATTTAAAAAATATTAGTCTTGAGATTCCTAAAAATAAATTTGTAGTCATTACCGGAGTAAGTGGATCAGGCAAATCTACGTTAGCATTTGACACTATTTATTCTGAAGGACAAAGGAAATATGTTGAAAGTCTGTCTGCATACGCGAGACAGTTTTTACAAATGATGAATAAACCAGATGTTGACTCAATTGATGGCTTATCACCGGCTATTTCTATTGAGCAAAAAACAACACAAAAAAATCCAAGGAGTACAGTTGGAACTGTCACCGAAATTTATGACTATTTAAGAGTTCTTTTTGCCAGGGTTGGTATTCCTTATTCACCAGCTACAGGATTGCCAATCAAATCTCAAAGCGTGAGTGAAATATGTGATAGCATACTAGATAATAATGACGGGAGTAAAGCTTACATTCTCTCACCCATAGTAAGAGATAGAAAAGGTGAATATAGGAAAGAAATAGAAGAATTAAAAAAGAAAGGATATCAAAGATTAAAAGTTGATGGAACAATTTATGAAATTGATGAAGTTCCAAAATTAAAAAAAAATTTTAAACATAATATTGATGTTCTTGTCGATAGATTAGTTGTAAAAAAAAACATTCAACAAAGATTAGCGGAAAGCATTGAAATAGGTTTAACATTATCAGATGGCTTAATTTATCTTGAAAATTTGGACACAAAAAAGATATCGACATACTCATCAAAATTTGCGTGTCCGGTTTCCGGTTTTTCTATAGAAGAAATTGAGCCACGACTATTTAGTTTTAATGCTCCAATGGGAGCTTGTAACGAATGTGATGGAATTGGAATAGAAAAATTTTTTGATGAAAAAAAGATTATTCCTGACGACTCAAGATCAATTTTAAAAGGTGCAATAAAACCATGGGAAACCAAAGTTTTTGGTTATCAGAAAAAATTTTTTGTTGAAACAATATCAAAAATTTTAAAAAATTATAAAGTTAATATTAGCACCCCTTGGTACAAAATACCTAAGAATATTCAAGAAATTATACTTTATGGAGATGACAACAGCGACCTATCATTTGTAAGAGATTTTGAAGGTATAATAAATTTCATCGATAGAAAATATTCTGAAACGGAAAGATGGTGGGTTCAATATGAGTTAGAAAAATATTTATCTGAAAGAGATTGTGAAGTATGTAACGGTTACAGGCTAAACGAAAAAGCTTTATCAGTTAAAATTAAAGGAAATCACATTGGGGAGATTACAAAAAAATCAATTGATGATTGCTATGCATGGTTTAATAGATTAGATAAAAATCTATCAGATAATGAAAATAAGGTGTAATCAAAGAAATAAAAGATAGGTTAGAGTTTTTAAATAAAGTTGGACTTGATTATTTATCTTTAGCTAGAGCAAGTAAAAGCTTATCAGGTGGTGAGAGTCAAAGAATTAGATTAGCCAGTCAAATTGGATCAGGATTAACGGGTGTATTATACGTATTAGATGAACCCTCAATTGGATTACATCAAAAAGATAATCAACAATTAATTAATACACTTTTTAAATTAAGAGATCTTGGCAATACAGTAATAGTTGTAGAGCATGATGAAGATGCAATAAAGCAATCTGATCATGTAATTGATATTGGAGTAAAGGCAGGAATTCATGGTGGTGGGGGTGTGGCGCAAGGAAGCTTAAAAAATATACTTAAAAATACTAAAAGTTTAACTGCCCAATATCTAAATAAAAAAAAAGAAATTAAAATACCCGAACAGAGAAGAAAATTTAATAAAAATAAAATTTTCACTCTTCAAAAAATTAAAACAAATAATCTTAATAATTTAGAAGTAAAATTTCCTTTAGGTAATTTTATTTGTGTCACAGGAGTGTCTGGAAGTGGAAAATCATCATTGATCATTGATACTCTTTACAAAAGACTTGATGAGTATTTTAACAAATCACTGAATAAAGAAGAAAGTTATTTCAATTTTAAAGGTATAAAAAATATTGATAAAGTTATTGATATAGATCAATCTCCCATTGGCAGAACGCCAAGATCTAATCCAGCAACTTATACGGGTTGTTTCACGCCTATTAGAGATTGGTATGCTGGCTTAAACGAGTCAAATGCAAGAGGATATAAGCCTGGACGCTTTTCTTTTAATGTTAAAGGGGGAAGATGTGAGTCTTGTGAGGGCGATGGCGTCAAAAAGATTGAAATGCATTTTTTGGCAGATGTTTATGTTGAGTGTGATATCTGTAAAGGCAAAAGATATAACCGAGAAACATTAGAAGTAAAATATAACAATAAATCCATTGCAGATGTGTTGGATATGACGGTAGAAGAAGGTTATAATTTTTTTTCAAAAATACCTTCAATTAAACAAAAATTAAAAACTCTAGTTGATGTGGGATTAGATTATATTAAAATTGGACAATCGGCGACCACTCTTTCAGGTGGAGAAGCTCAGCGGATTAAACTATCAAAAGAATTATCCAAAAGATCAACTGGAAAAACTTTATATATATTAGATGAACCCACAACTGGTTTACATTTTGATGATGTTAACAAGTTACTAAAAATATTACATACTTTAGTAGATGAAGGTAATACCGTTATTGTTATTGAGCATAATTTAGATGTTATAAAAACAGCAGATTACATTATTGATCTAGGTCCACTTGGAGGGGTTAAAGGGGGAGAAATCATAGCAAAGGGCTCACCTGAAGATATTGCAAATAGTAAAAAAAGCTTTACAGGTAGTTTCTTAAAAAAAATTTTATAAATAAAGGATTAAAAATGATAAATTTAGAGTTGCCTGATTTACCTTATAGCAAAGATGCTCTTGCACCTTATATGTCTGCTGAAACTTTAGAGTTGCATCATGATAAACATCACATGGCATATGTCACTAATGGTAATAAATTTATTAAAGAAAATAATTTAACTGAAGACTCGATAGAAGATATTGTTAAAAATACATATAATAAAAATGCACCTGTATTTAACAACGTTTCACAGCACTTAAATCACATTCATTTTTGGGAAATTATGAAAAATAATCCAGAAGGTAAAATACCTTCTGAATTAGAAAATAAAATTAATGAAGATTTAGGATCAGTTGAAGCAATGAAAGAAGCATTTATAAATGCTGGTATTGGACAGTTTGGTTCAGGTTGGTGTTGGCTTGTATTAAATGGTGGTAAACTTGAAATCACCAAAACGCCAAATGCAGAAAACCCTATAGTACATGGTCATACTCCCCTTTTGGGTTGCGATGTCTGGGAACATTCTTATTATGTTGATTATAGAAATAGAAGACCTGATTACTTAAAAGCATTCATTGACAATATGGTTAACTGGGAAAAAGTTACAGAAAATTTCTTAAAGAACGCTTAAACTAACTTTCATCTTCTTCTTGCGGTCTGAACTTAAAAACTAATAAAGTTGGGACCGCTATAAATATTGATGAATAAGTTCCTATTAATACACCAATAATCATTGTTAAAGCAAAAGGCTTAATCACCTCACCACCAAAAATATAAAGTGATAACAATGCTAATAGTGTCGTAATACTAGTCATAACAGTTCTTGAGAGCGTATTATTAATTGATAAATTAAATAAATCTAAGAGTTCAAGTTTTTTATACTTCCTCAAGTTTTCTCTGACTCTGTCAAAAATTACAACTGTATCATTAATTGAATATCCTGCAATTGTTAACACAGCTGCAATTGTGGATAGAGAAAATTCTACATTCAAAATTGATAAAACGCCTAGCGTAAACAGCACATCATGGGTTAAGGCAACAACAGCTCCAAAACCAAACTGCCATTCAAACCTCAACCAGATGTATATTAAAATAGCAAATAAAGCAAAAGAGACGGCCTGAAAACCCTTCCATAATAATTCAGAACTAATTGTAGGTCCTACAAATTCTGATCTTCTAAACTCTTGTACCTTATCATTAATTAATTGCTTAACCTTATTAACTGTTTCAATACTTTCCTGATTATTTTCATTTTGTAATCTAATTATTATAGTATTTTCGTCGCCAAATTCTTGAAGAGAAACTTCATTAAAATTTGGCGATAAAATATCACGCAATTCACCAATATTAGTATTCTGGGTACTAATTTCGATTAATGTACCGCCTTTAAAATCAATTCCTAAATTTAATCCTTTAAAAAATAGGAGAAGTAGAGATAGTAAAATAGCGAAACCAGAAGCTATATAAAATTTTTTTCTGTAGTTTAAAAATTTATAATCAGAGTCAACTGGTATTATTTTATTTAGACCAAACATTATAAATTAATCTCCTTTTTTGAAGCAAAAGAAATATAAAAATGCACTAAAAGATTAGTGAGCATTAACGCAGTAAACATTGATGCGATTACCCCTAAAGATAAAGTAATTGAAAAACCTTTTATTGGTCCAGAGCCAAATATGAACAATAATAAAGATGCAATTAATGTCGTTATATTGGCATCTAAAATAGTCGATAGAGCTCTATCAAAACCTTTTTTGATTGTTTCATAAACCTTTTTATTTTTATTATTTTCTTCCTTAATTCTCTCAAAAATCAAAACATTTGCATCAACTGCCATCCCAATCGTTAAAACTATACCTGCAATACCTGGCAAAGTTAACGTAGCACCTATAGTGCCTAGAAGAGCAATTATAATAAATAAGTTAGCTATGAGTGATATATTGGCTATCAAACCAAATGATCCATAAATAAGAACCATAAATATACAAACGAGTATCATACCAATTATAGAGGCAATCTTACCCGCTGCTATAGAGTCAGCTCCTAGTCCTGGACCAACAGAACGTTCTTCAACAATTTCAAGTGGGGCTGGCAATGCACCAGCTCTTAACAATACTGCTAAGTCTGTTGCTTCCTGAGATGTAAAGTTGCCAGTAATTATACCTGATCCTCCAGTAATTGCTGAATTAATAACAGGTGCAGTAATTACAACACCGTCTAGGACAACAGCAAATCTTTTTCCTATATTTTCTGAGGTTGCTTTTCCAAATTTTTGCGCACCAGTAGTATCAAATCTAAAAGAGACGGCATGACCTTCTGTAGGATCAAAAGATGCATAAGCATCAATTAAATTTTCACCCCCTACTCTCGATTTTTTTTCTAACAAGTATTTGATTTCTTCATTACTAATATCTGAAACGATCATTCTACCAAACGGAGCGATATTTAAGGATAATGATTTAGTATCGTCATCATCAACCATATGAAAATTTAATTTAGCTGTTTTGCCTAAAAGATCTTTAATTCGCTCAGGATCTTTTACACCGGGTAATTGAAGAAGTATTCTGTCTCTGCCAGATCTTTGAATAAGAGGTTCTTTTGTTCCTGACTCATCTATTCTTTTTCTTACTATTTCCAATGATTGTTTTATAGCGCCATCTTGTATAGATTTTTTGTAAATATCATCAATCGATATAGATGCTATATTATTTGTAATACTAAATGTTACTGAACGATAATTTTTTAAAAATTCTTCTCTTATTGTATTTAGTTTTTCAGAACTATCAAACCGAACTTTTAAAACATCATTTTGCTTATCAATATTATTAATCTTAACTCTGTTTTCTCTTGATATAATTCTTACTGTATCACTAAAATTTTCAAACTCTTCTTTGATTAGGACATCTGTTTGGACTTCAAGCAATAGATAAGATCCTCCTTGCAAATCCAATCCAAGATTTAGACGATTATCAAGATACCAACTGCCTGTATCTTCCTTATAAAGCAAAGAAGGAATAGCAAATATAATGCCTAAACTTAATAGTATGAAAACTACAAAAATCTTCCACAGAGGATAATTTTTCATATTGAATTATTTTTTCTTACCTAAAAGACCTGATAATAATCCACCTTTTGCTTCAGTCTTAGTTTCTTTTACTTGTTGTTTTTTTTCTATCTCTGTAGAAGTATAAAGATCAGCTACCATTCCTGGGGCAATCTTAATTTCAACATTCTCAGAAACTTGAACTTGCAACTCTCTGTTGTCTGCAACTTTATTGATAGTACCTATAATTCCACCTGAAGTAATTATTTTATCACCTCTTCTCAGGTTATTTAACATTTCACGATGCTGCTTTACCTTTTTTTGCTGAGGTCGAATTAAGAGGATATAAAAAACACCAAAAATTAAAATTAATGGTAGAAAAGCGCCAATTGATTCCATAAATTTCCTTGATTATTAATTTGAGAGATTTCTTATACTGTGTAAAAGAAAAAAGCAATTAAAGTGAAGAAATTACATGTTTTTGAGAAAGTATCTATTAAAGCAAGCAATAAAGCAAAACTCATATTTTATTTGGAAAAATGAAAGTAAAAGTATCCAGCCAATTAAAAGTTTTAAGCCTTTAAATCTAGATTTAATTATAGGGGTTGAAAGACAAAAAAATATTTTATTGAATAATACAAGAAGTTTTGCGGAGGGTAATTTTACCAATAATGCACTACTATGGGGAGCAAGAGGTAATGGTAAAAGTTCTTTAATCAAATCAGTTTTTCATGAAGTTTTATCAACCTTTAAAACTTTAAAACTAATACAGCTTAATAAAGATAATATTTTTGATATTGAGTTAATATATCAACTTATTGGTAAGTTTTCAGATTACAGATTTGTTATTTTTATCGATGATTTATCATTTGAAAAAATAGATAGTGATTATAAAATAATTAAATCAACATTAGATGGCAGTATTCAAAATCAGCCAAATAACATTTTATTATATGTCTCATCAAATAGACGGCATCTAATGCCAAGAGATATGATTGATAATGAAAGATCTTCAGCAATACATACAGATGAAAGCGTAGAAGAAAAAATTAGTCTTAGTGATAGATTTGGACTATGGATTGGTTTTCATAAATTATCACAAATTGATTATCTAAAAATAATTCAAACATACTGTGAGTATTATAAAATAAACTATGATGAAAATATCAAAAAAAAAGCAATACAATGGAGTTTGCAAAGAGGTAATAGAACTGGAAGAACTGCATGGCAGTTTATTTTAGACACAGCTTAATAAGCTGTTGAATACCTGCTTTTAACGAATGCATATTCTTTGCACCAAGTTGCTCAGCAAAGCCGTTTGCTAGAATAGAAGATATTTCACCTTCATTGCTGATAAAAACAACATTATCATTTAAATCAACAAGGTCTTGAAAAGTTTTCATAAATTCTGGAACAAAATTTCCATAGATATCAAAAGCGGTGATTTCTAAAGAGCCTGGAATAATCCCAGTATTATCTCTTTCTTTTTTTGTTCTTATATCAATGAATTTGAAATTATCTTTCTGCAATTTATCAATCTCATTACTAACTACAAGTTTATAATTCGGAAGTTGAACGTCCATAATTTCTACATCAAAAATAAGATTTGCATTAGGTGGTATGAGATCACCGGCACCTCTATCTCCATATCCGAGTTCAGAGGGTATAAAAATAGTTCTTTTGCCTCCAACTTTCATTCCTAAAAGTCCTTGCTCCCAACCTTCTATTACTTGTCTTAAACCTATTTGAAAACTAAATGGTTGACCTCTGTCATAACTGCTATCAAAAACAGTTCCATCCTCAAGCTTGCCAGTGTAATGAACTAAAATTTTTGAATGCAAAAGAATTTCTGCACCCTCACCCTCTATATTATTTGTAACTGTAACAGTGTTTGCTAGAGATATTTTGGAAAGAAATAATAAGATTATAATAATTTTTTTCATATTTGCCTTTGGTTAACTTTAAGGGTGTTGATTTTTTTGCTCGAAAGGTTGCAAAAGATTAACAGTTGATATTTTATAAGCATTAGTTAACAGTATTTGGGCGATACCCCCACAAAATCCCATAGCAATTAATAATAACCATAAATTTAACGTTGGTTGTTGCCAATTAAGTATAAGAATAGGCAAATAGAATAAAGAAACAAATGCATGAAGATAAAAACTGCAAGTGGGAGGTGCATCATATGATAGTAATTTTTTCATGATAATGACTGCAAACGAAAGTGCAAATGCGCCTATTAGAGGATAAATAGAATAAAAACTAAATAAAGAAGTACCTGGTCTAAAAACTATCAATACCCCAATAAATCCAAAAAAAATAGCTAACCATCTTCTGACTCCAACTTTTTCCTTGAGAATAAATATAGCAAGGATTGTAATTATCATGATACTTGCAAAACTAATTGATGAAACATCAGCTAAAGGCAAAATGCCAAATGCTCTAAAAAAACAAAACATAGCTAAACAAGCAATTACAGCTCTTAACAAATGTAAATTTATTTTATTCGTTTTAAGGGTTGAGTTAGTAAAATACATCATAACCAAAACAGGAAAAATTCCAAAAAAACATCTAAAAAAAACAATTTGAAAAGTATTAAAATCTGCAGATAGTTTTTTAATTAATACATCCATTAAGACAAAAAAAATTACAGATAAAATTTTAAGTGTAATAGCAATATAATTATTTGCCATAGACTTGTTTGATTTGACCAGGCACAGAAATTATACCACTAAAGACAATCAATATAGCTCCAATAAAAGCATATGTATTGAGGTATTCGTTGAAGAAAAAGTATCCGACTAAAGATGACCACTAAAGATGACCAAACAATCTGTAGATAAACCAAGCAAAAAATTGCTGAATAATACTTTTGGGCCATTCTGAATGAATAAGTGGCTAAAAAAATGGCAAGGTTTATAAATATTGAAGCAGTTGTAATAAGAAAAAAAATTTTTAAATCTACTTTTAGAGGATCTATTAAAAATAAAATAAATGAGCTTACATGTATAATTAAACCACCATAAATAAAGTAACCTATCGCTGTCGCAATATTATTAAACTTATTAACTATAACGGTACTTAATGTAATTAAGCAAACACCTAAGAGTGTAACTAAAAAATAAATATTAAAAGTATCAAAACCTGGTTGAACAACAAATAAGACTCCAGTAAACCCAAAAAATAGTGATGTATAAATAAAAATATTAAGTTTTTCTTTTAAAATAAAAAAAGCAAGTATAGCGCCTACTAATGGCGAAGACATATTTAAAGTTGTAAATTCAGGTAAGCTTATATTTTTAAGTGCCAAAAAGGTAATAAAAGGCATTGGTGAAAAAATTAAAGATCTTATAATCAAAATTTTATAATTAGTGCTTACTAGATGTTTTTTTAAATTTTTTTTAAAAAATAAATATATTGGAACACTTAAATATGCAGGTGTTCCATAAAAAATAAAATGATAAAATTGTATATTGTTAGAAGATAAGTAATTAATAATAGCGTCATTAATTACAAAAAAAATACTAGATAATAATAAAGCAGAGGAAGCTAAAATAATATTTTTTTTCATATTTTTTCTAAATAAGATTGTATTGAAAGATTTAGTTATTATATTTCCTAAACAATACAATATTTATGGAAAATAAAGAAATTAAAACTTATAGGTTAATTATTAAAGGCAAAGTTCAAAATGTTGGTTTTCGTCATTGGTTTAGTGATTTGGCAATATCGCTTGGTTTAAATGGTTATGTGCAAAATAAAGAAAGTAAAGACGAAGTAGAAGCAATTATTCAAGGTGATATGCAGTCAATATTATCTATAACAGAAAAATCAAAAACTGGTCCTGAAATGGCTCTTGTCGAAGGAGTTATTCCCTCAAGTATAATCAGCAATGTTACCTACTCAGGGTTTATCGTAAAATACGAAACAAACTAATTAAAGGCTTGTTTTAGAGTATTGTGAAGACTATCAAACATTTCATCTATTTGAACTTTATTGATTATAAATTGCGGACATAAAACAATAGCAGGTCCTAAAGGTCTGCAAATTAAACCATTGTCAATTGACATATTTGCAATTTTATCACCCATGTTTAAATGACCTTCAAAAGGTTCTTTTGTTTTTTTATCTTTTACCATTTCTAAAGCAGCCATAAGTCCAATGCCTCTTGTTTCACCAATATGCTCATAGTCATTAAATTCATTAAGTCTCTCATGAAAATATGGTGATACGCTTCTTACATTGTCTAATAAACCCTCATTAATAATTACATCAATTGCTTTCAATGCTATTGCACAGCCAACTGGGTGCCCTCCTGCTGTAAACCCATGAGGAAACTCTTCCGCGTCTTCTGACACAGATGTAAACTCATCAGCAAAGTCTTTATTTACAATTACAGCCCCCATTGGAAAATATCCTGCCGTTAAACACTTAGAAGAAATTATAATATCTGGTTTAATGTTATATGTTTCGCATCCCCATAAATTTCCTGTTCTTCCAAAACCACAAATTACTTCATCTGCAACAAGAGGAATGTCATATTCCTTCTTCTAAAATTAATTTTTCTAAATTATTTGCCATTCTTTTTGAAAATTCCTCTTCAGTTTCACCTTCTTTGCCAAATTTCCAATAATGAGGACAATCAGCATGAATAAATCCATCTAAGGGTAATTGAAACTCACCATTGTAGGGTTTACCAGTCATCGATGCTGCACCAAGTGTAACTCCATGATAGCCATTTATTCTTGTAATTATCTTTCTTTTGTTTGGTTTTCCTTTTCTAGCATTAAGCATCCACAACATCTTTACCATTGTATCATTTGCCTCTGATCCTGAATTACAAAAAAAGACTCTTCCTTCATCAAATGGAGACACTTCTATAATCTTATCTGCAAGTTCTAGAGTTTCTTCTGGGAGTCTCCCAAACAGAGAGTGATAACCAGCAAATTTAGCATATTGTTTTTGAGCTACTTCTATTAAACCGGGATGATCAAAACCAGCACAGGCATTCCACAAACCTGAATTGGCATCTAAATATTTTTTATCATGAATATCAAATACGTATATACCTTTACCATGTGAAATAACTACAGGACCTCTCTCATTTAAGGTTTTTAAATCTGTAAAACCATATAGATGATGTGATTGGTTAGATTTTAGCATATAAAAACTACTTATTTTTTTTTACTATGAAACGCAAGTATATTTTTTCTCCTGCAATACTAGGTATTTTATTCATGATTTTGAGTCAATTTTCTTTTTCTCTAAATGATAGTTTAGTGAAATTAATTGTAATAGAATCCTCAAATCAACTTTCTTTATTAAATACAATATTTATTAGAGGGCTTTTTACAACTTTAGTAATTTTATTATATATAAAAATTGTTGAAAGAAAAAATTTAATTACAATAGTTAGTCAGATCCCATATCACAAAAGAGGTTTATATGAAGTTTTAACAGCTATTTGTTTTCTATCAGGATTAATTTTATTACCATTTGCAGAAGTTTACACTTTGTTAATGACAAATCCTTTATTTGTAACAATTTTTGCCTTTTTATTTTTAAAAGAAAAAGTTGGAGTAAGAAGATGGATAGCAATAACAGTTGGATTTATTGGAGTATTGATCGTTATTAATCCTAATCAAGTAGATTTTAAT
>LUMP01000568.1_pt1 | contig 18994 bp, 13 predicted proteins | sample 729641 | NCBI WGS metagenome assembly LUMP01 (sample SAMN03860260, study PRJNA289734) | marine metagenome | biome: seawater column; feature: ocean; material: water; isolation source: Red Sea water column Station 12 - depth 47m | place: Saudi Arabia: Red Sea | collected 2011-10-15 | depth 47 m | reverse complement strand
GTCCATATTATCTAGATATGTGTGATATTCAGTCGACCCCGAGCCATAGCAAACTACAGCCCTGCCGTATTGTTTTCCATCCGATTCATCTTCATCGATATTGTATACGAATGGAGCGTGATCAGAGTTGTATGGCATGTCCGTATCATCAAGTTTGCGAACTTGGATATTGTATCGGTCTGCAAGGTCAGGATATTGTTGTTTGAATTTCTCCGATATACCTCTGATATGACTAACGTCTGTGTTATGGTTTCCAAACAAAGTCACACCTGAATTTCTTTCGGCATCGACGTGATTCATGTCTAAATTGATGTATAGACGAAGATTCTCATAGAGGTTATTTCGATGTTTATCTACCCATGCTGTAGATCCAAACAATCCTTCTTCCTCCCCTCCCCAAGTACAGAAGTAAATGGTGTGTTTTGGGGTGCCCATTTGACTTTCAATTAACCCGAATTGGCGAGCCATCTCTAGAACAGTTGCGGTCCCTGAAGAATCGTCTACAGCACCTTGAGCCATGTATACAGTATCATGGTGTGCGCCGATGATAATCAAAGAATCAGACTCTCCTTGAATAATTCCACAAGGTACTTTGACAGTGGCTTCACCTGCATTCTCAACATAGGTCATAAATTGTAATCTGCCATCCTGATTAATCACATTGTCAATTATTGTCTGACCAACACTTTGGCTGACCATTATGAATCCCATGTCTATGGGTATATTGTCAATCGCAGAGATATCGACCGATTTGAAGTAAGGAATACAATCTCCGGAAACCAATTCGTCACAATTCTGTCTTTCATTAATCAGGATTAATCCTTCAACATCGTTTTCTGATGCTCTCTTGAATAGGGCGGTATTGGATTCGGTTTCTTCAGTCATGTGTATCAGGACAACAGAACCCGCTCCAGTGTTCCAATCCGCACTTTCGTTTCCTGTACCTAAGTCTACCACATCTATATCATCGACATATCGAATGAAGGAAGAGCCGGAATATCCTTGCAAAACAAAATCACTTCTGTGTTCAAAGTTGATGAAATCAGCATTTACATCAGTGGCACCACAAGCAAAAGCAGGGAGGGTTTGGCCTACATCTCCTGCATGACAAATTCCCAATTCCGGTTCATCATCAATGACGAACATTGGAACATCAAAATCCTCAATGGTTGATGGAATCCCCATCGAGGTAAAATTGGCTTTGATGAAATCCGCAGTGTTGTGTTCCTCGATAGTTCCCGACATTCTACCCTCCCATTCTGGATGTCCTAGATCTACCAGACTCTGCGCATATCCTCTAGCACTCGTCGGATCAAATTCGATTAATTGGTAATCTGGTTCTCCCTGAATCCATTCGATTACATCATCGCCGTAGAGTAATGCTCCTCCCATGGTGCCAATTAGCATGATTCCAATCACAGCCAAAACCGATACAGGCAGTTGTTTCACTCGACCTAGAATACTTCGTGCATTAGGTGGGCTTGTATCGTCGGCTATTTCTGCATCAAGGACATCATTTGGGATGGTATGTTCCTCGAGTCTAGCCACTAAATCAGCCTTCTTTCCACCAACCGAAAGCCCACGGCTTTTGCACTCCTCTTTCAGTTGTGCTACGGTAAGTGACTCCCAGTTCGTCATAGGATACCGAAAATTCACGGCTGATGCCTCACTCTTGAACCCAACCTGTACTGGAGCATAATATGAATCGGTTCACTGAGAGCCGATTTCATCTCCAGTCCAGCGTTTTCCAATTTCATGATCGATATTTAATTGGTCGAGGATTCTAGCCACGATGAAGTCGACCATATCCTCAAGTGTCTGAGGTTTATTGTAAAATCCGGGGCTTGCAGGAAGAATTACCACACCCCATTCAGAAAGATTTGCCATTGCTCTAAGGTGAGGTGTTGCATAGGGTGCTTCCCTAGGGACTAGGATGAGTTTTCGCCTCTCTTTCATCGCAACCAATGCACTTCTGGTTGCTAGATTGTCTGAAATCCCATTTGCTATTTTTCCAATTGTCGTTCCACTTGCGGGGCAGACGATGTATGCATCAAACCGGGCGGATCCTGATGCTGATTTAGCCGCAAGATTGCTGTTATTTTCCAATATCACAGAATCATTGGCCAGATCTTCTGGAGATTTGCCACATTCTAATTCTAGATTTAATGCCCCTTCGCGAGTCACAATCAAGTGGGTTTTCCAACCTGCTTCGCTAAGAGCTTCTAATAGTCTAACTCCATATCGTGCTCCCGATGCGCCGGTAATTGCAACCACTGCTTCACCCATCATTTCACCCTCATTTGTCTCCTCGAGCATTTATTCGGTCAATTATCAACTACTTCTATTCATGTATTCATGAAAATAGTAATTTAGAGAATTTCTTGCAATATTTCTGCTAGGTATTCATACTCTTCAATAGCATTGTAAAGATAAGCAGAAATTCGGAAATATCTCATTTCGTGGTGTGGCCAAGGGAACACTGGAACTTGGATGCCGAATTCATCGAGCAGTTTGTTGTGAAGTGGGTCTCCCATAATGTCTGCACCTCCTGAATATGTACCTGGTAGGTCGATTGTAGCCATTGCAGATATCATCGAATCAGGAGTTGGAGGGTCGGTGCCCAAACTCTCGCAAAGAAGGTTTCTTGCTTTCAAAGCGAGAGAATTGTTACGTTCCATAATTTCATCAAATCCTCCTGAAACCATTGATTCGAGAGTCTCAATTGATTTAGGAATACAGAGAATTGCAGTAGGGTCTCTAGTTCCCTGCCAATCAAATTCGAACCTGAATTTTTCTTGAGAGGATAAATCTGCACTATGTCCATGACTGATTGTTAGTGGTTTAGTTTCCTTTTTTTTGTCTTCTCTGATGTGTAGGAATGCGGATCCTTTCGGGCTACAGAGCCATTTGTGACAGTTCCCAGTCACCCAAGCCACATCTAATTTAGCCAAATCCATCGGTACTATGCCTGGGCCGTGTGCTGCATCAAGCAAAACATCGACTCCCCTCGATTGAAATTCATCGACAAGTTTCTCGAATGGCATTCTAAGTCCTGTGGGGCTTGTTACTGTGTCAATCATTGCTAGAACTGTTTTAGGTGAAATTGCATCTAACAAGGGTTCAATGATTTCTTCTTCTGAATCACATCTAAATGGCAGGTCTACTACTACAACCTTAGCGCCCCATCTGGATGCTACGAAATCGATTGCATTCCAACATGCTTGATACGAATGATTTGGAACGATTATTTCGTCTCCTCGATTTAGAACTAAACTTCGAAGCACGGTATTTACGCCACTGGTGGCATTTTGACAAAAGGTCATGCCATCGGGATCTGCATTGAGAAATTTTGAGAGTTTACGGCTTGCAAAATTCATATTTTCGAAAGCCTCTCTTTCAAAGAACCGAACAGGATCTGATTCTAGATGTAATCTCAATCGATTTTGTTCTTCCAAAACCATATTTGGAGTAGCGCCGAAGGAACCGTGGTTTAGGAAAGTCACATCAGGGTCCAAAGACCAATATTTCTCCAGATGGCTTCTATTTGGCCTCATGCAACCAACTCCACAGTCCAATCTTCAGGTTGCATTGGTACCCTATCGAGATATTCTTCGGCAAGGACTAGCAATGCTTCTTCCAACCGTGCACGCTCTAGAAGTCTCCCTTCAAGGTCATGGGTGTGGCCTAGGGCTTGCAAGGATGTGGTCATGCCAGCAGGAAGCCCGCAACAAGAAAGGGCCTCTACTCGGTTAGGATTCGTATTGTAATTTAGAGCCAGACCGTGTCGGCTTACCCAATGCTTGAATGCCAGTCCAATGGAACATACTTTGTATCCTTCCAACCAAACACCCATCATCCTTTCATCGCGATATCCTTCTATCCCACAATCAGCAAGAGCCGCCATGACCCAATCCTCAAGTCGATTGATTATCTTTCGAACAGATTGTTCCCCAACTTGCCACTTGATTATTGGATAAACAACCAATTGACCCGGTCCATGATAAGTCATCCCTCCGCCTCTATCTACGACTCTCGTTGGATAATCCGATAGCGCGGGATCCTCCAAGGCTCCATCTCTTTCCGCCTTCGGGCCAAGTGTTACCACCTCTGGATGCTGTACTAGAATCAAAGTATCCGGAATCTCATCTAGGATTCGTTTTTCTTGTAGCTTCGACATGGCCGCATCGACTGCTTCATGTGATTCAATTTCGGCTCTCAGGATTTGCAACTTTAGCAAAAACGACCCTCCATTTTGAATCATGCAGAGTGGATAGCGTGACCTAGGGTCTTCAATACTCCTTCGTGGAAGGCCTCAGTCATTGTGGGATGTGCATGAACAGTATCAGCGATATCTTCCAATAAAGCCCCCATTTCTAGCGCTAGAACGAATTCACCATGTAATTCAGCAACGTGGCTTCCAACGGCCTGAATACCAAGAATGACATGGTCGGATTCACGAGCAGTAACTCGAATGAATCCAGCTGTTTTCTCAGCTTCCAATGTTAGCGCTCGACCGTTTGCTGCTAGAGGGAATTTTCCGGTTATGATTTCTTCTCCTCTTTCATTGGCTTCATCAGGAGACAATCCAACAGAGACGATTTCAGGCTCTGTAAAGACGATTGCTGGAATCGCCACCTTATCGAAATCTCTGTTATGTCCTGCTAGTATTTCGGCCACCATTTCACCTTGAGAAGAGGCCTTGTGGGCCAACATAGGTTCACCTGCTACATCGCCTATGGCGTAAACACCTGGTGCATTGGTTCTACATTGTCGGTCGATACGAATGAATCGCCCTCCTGTGTCCATCCTGACACCCATATTTTCCAATCCCCATCCTTTGGTATTCGGACTTCTACCAACAGTTACTAGCACCTTATCGACTTTGATTGTCTGTTCTTCTCCATCCTTCTCAAAGGTCAAATGCGCCTTGCGACTTGCTCCTTTGCCTTTGATTTCAGTACCACGTGCCAGAGCATTTGTATGAACTGCAACCTTATGTTTTTTCAACCAAATTTCGAGCGGTCTTCGAATTTCTTTGTCCATTATTCCAAGAATTGAATCCATTCCTTCTACAACGGTAACATCAGTCCCCAATTTCGCTAGAGCACAACCCAATTCTAGTCCAATGTAACCACCACCTACAATAGCGGCAGATTTTGGTAATTTTTGTAGATCCAAAGCACCGGTAGAAGATAGTACAAATTCCTCGTCACAGGGCATGAATGGTAAGTCGATATGACTTGAACCGGTTGCGATAATTACGTTTTCAGCCTCAATTTCAAGAGCCCCCTCAGAAGTTTCTACAGTGCATTTCTTTGGCCCCGTAAAGGTCGCCCAGCCCTTGACTAATTCTGCCCCAGCGCCTTTCAAAAGCGCCTCTACACCTTTGTTCAATCGTTCTACTATTGCATCTTTCCAACCGACCAAAGCAGCCATGTCAATTTCAGGCTCTGAGGCCACAGATAGTCCCATATGGCCTCCTTCACTTGCATGTTGCTGTAGTGATTCGAATCTCTCAGCCGCATGGATGATTGCTTTGCTTGGAATACAGCCCCTAATCAAACAGGTTCCACCTGCTTTGTCTCCTTCAACAATAACCGTGTCTAAGCCCAGTTGGGCACTGCGAATTGCGGCAACATATCCTCCAGGTCCTGCTCCTACTACGAGCACCTTACACTTGCGAGTTTCAGTCATTTTTCCCCCTCACATGAAGATTAGTGCAGGATGTTCAAGCATCCGCTTGAGTGACTGCACTAAGGCTGCTCCATCAGCCCCATCTACGATTCTATGATCAAATGAGCTAGATACATTCATAATTCTGCGAACCACAATTTCGCCTTTTCTAACAACAGGCATTTCACGTGCTTTGTGAACGCCTAGTATGGCTACCTCTGGGTGGTTGATTATCGGAGTCGCTCCAAGTCCCCCATCTCTTCCGAGGCTAGTAATTGTGAAGGTAGAGCCAGTAAGGTCGTCAAGCGAAGCAGTTCCATCTCTGGCCGCCCCAGACACTCTCTGCATTTCTGCGGCTGCCTGCCAAACATCCATCGCTTCAGCGTGCTTTACTACAGGGACGAATAGTCCTCTATCGGTTTGAGTTGCAATTCCTAAGTTAACAGCGCCATACCTGCGAGCAATTCCATTTGCTTCGTCATAATGCCCATTGCATTCAGGATGATTTGGCATTATTTTCGCTAGAGCCATCATGATGAATGGGAGATAGGTTAATTTCGGTTGTTCTGGGGATTTTGTTGCATTAAGGAATTGTCGTAATTCCTCCAGTTCTGTAACATCGATTTCCTCAAAGTAAGAGAAATGTGGAATATGGCGCTTGGAGATGGTCATTGCTTCGGCAATCTTCCTCCTCAATCCAACTACCTTAATTTCCTCAACATCACTTCTTCGGGTAGTGTAAGCGACTGGAGCCGCGCCTTGTACCATGCCCCGCTGGTAATGGAGCGGGTGTTGAAATTGCTGGTACAGGTGGAGGTGCAACCGGTTCAGTAGCCACTGGTGGAGGTGTTTTCGCTTGCTCCGGCTCGGCTACAACTTCCGGCTCAACGGTTTTTTCTGGTGCTGGTTCTTTTTCCTCAACCGATTCGACTGGGCTATCGCCACCCTCTCCGAATTCAACCAATGTAGCACCAACCGCAACCATATCACCCACTCCACCATGTAGAGCGGATATTGTCCCATCATGAGGCGAGGGTATTGTCACAGTCGCCTTATCTGTCATTACATCTACAAGTGCATCATCTTCCGAGACAGAATCTCCAACGGATACGTGCCATTGCACGACTTCTCCTTCTACTACTCCTTCTCCGATATCTGGTAGTTTGAATACGCGATTTGTCATTTTCATTCCTCCATAGTTTTCTTTATTGCATCGGCGATTCTCGCCGGACTGGGCATATAATCCCATTCTGTTGTGTGCGGGAACGGTGTGTCCCATCCCGTGACTCTTTCTATTGGTGCTTCCAAGTGGTAGAAGCATCTCTCCTGAACACTGGCTGCCATTTCTGCTCCAAATCCACTAGTTTTCGGTGCTTCGTGAACTATAACACAACGTCCAGTTTTTTCTATCGATTTTACAATCGCATCTTTATCCCAAGGTACCAAAGTTTGCAAATCAATTAGGTCACAACTAACTCCACTGTCTTTGATAGCCTGTTCGCTTACGTGGACCATCGCACCCCATGAAATAACGGTACAGTCCGTACCCTCCATTGCGAGTCTTGCCTCACCAAGTGGCACTGTATAATGCGCCTCTGGGACTTCGGCCTCTGGGTGATCTTTCCAGGTTGGGACATTATGTGGGTCGCCATAGAAAGGCCCTCGGTAACATCGCTTAGGCTCGAATACCACAACGGGATCGTTGGATTCAATCGCAGAAATTAGTAAGCCCTTAGAATTGTAAGGTGTTGAGGTGTAAACGACATTTATCCCAGAGGTATGGGTGAATTGTGATTCAGGACTTTGCGAGTGATGGTGTCCGCCACGAATTCCACCACCAGCGGGGGTTCTGATTGTTAGAGGGCACCAAAATTCACCTCCCGATCGATGTCTTACTTTTGCAATTTCATTCACTATTTGATCGTAGGCAGGGAATATGTAATCGGCAAATTGAATTTCTGCAACTGGCCTCAATCCATTGATTCCCATTCCAAATGCGATAGCGGCGATTCCTCCTTCGGAAAGAGGTGTATCGAATACTCGGTGTGTGCCATGTTTCTCTTGCAAACCATCAGAGGTGCGGAATACACCACCAAAATATCCAGCATCTTCACCAAAGAAGATTACATCTGGGTCTTTTTCAAGCATAATATCTAGTGCTGAATTGACAGCTTGAACAATATTCATTTCAGGCATATCAATCCATACTCCATTTCTTCATTTCATCCCATTGCTCTTGAAGATGCCAAGGGACTTCTTCGTACACTTCGGTGAAGATTGTATCGGCAGAAGGATAAGGGCCATTCGCTAGGTCTCCAAAGGTAACTGCTTCCTTGTAAGCAGCCATAACCTCAGAATCGATTCTCTCCTCTAACTCATTCTGCTGCTCTTCTGACCATTCTCCAATTGCAATCAAATGTTGAACTAATCGGTCGACAGGGTCGCCACCTGGCCATGCCTCGTGCTCATCTCCGGGGCGATATCTGCTCGGGTCATCACTGGAAGAGTGTGCTCCAGCGCGATAGGTAAGTACCTCAATATGGGTTGCTCCCTCTCCTGCAGCGGCCCGCTCTCTAGCCCATTTTGTAACTGCATAAAGAGCCAGGAAGTCATTTCCATCCACTCTCATTGAAGGAACGTTGTAGGCTAGGCCTCTTGCTGCGAATGTTGGGTTGCCACTTGCTAGGTTAGCGTGGGTAGAAATGGCCCATTGATTGTTGACGATGTTGAGAATAACTGGGGGCTTGAAGACTGAAGCGAAATTGAGCGCATAATGGTAATCTCCTTCAGCACTAGAACCGTCTCCTATCCAAGTAATACAGCATTCATCGAGGGCCTTGTATTGAGAAGCCATCGCAACACCCACGGCTTGACTAAATTGAGTCCCAACCGGGCTTGAAACCGAGATAAAACGCCCCTCGCGATAGGTGTAATGGACAGGCATTTGCCTACCCTTCACGTTGTCTTCTTCATTGCCAATACAGTGGTTGATCATGCTGACCATGTCTCTTCCTCGGACAAATTGCGCTCCAGGCTGTCTGTAGGTAGGGAATATCCAATCCTGAGTTTCTAATGCCATGGTTTGTGCGATTGCAACTGCCTCTTCTCCATAGGAGCGCATGTAAAACGACAACTTACCAGTACGTTGCATTTTCATCATTCGATCATCGAAAATTCGCATTCTAACCATATGTTCCAAGCCTTCACGAAGCTCATCTGGAGATAAGTTGGGATTCCAAGGTCCACTAGCATTACCTTCGAAATCTAGTACTCTTACAAGCCCGTATGCATGGTCTGTGGTTTCAGATGCGGTGCAGCTAACGGGATCAGGTCTAGAAAGGTCTCCCGGCTCGTTTTCGAATGGTGCGAAACTAGCCTTGTCTCCTGGCCGGAAGGGAGCGGAGGGCACATGCAAGGTTACTTGCTTCTTCTTTTTCGCTGCCATAATTTTGCCTCCGATTATTCCTTCATATTGTTTTGTGCTCCGAGGACAACCGAACCTCATTGGTAGCGAGCAGATCTTTGCTAGGATTCAAATGGCTAATTGCTGAACCTGTAGAATCTCTTGTTACGACTGGTTCTCCACCCATTGCTTCTTCCCAAAGCAAACCTGCTCTGTAGGAAGAGCGTACTAACGGCCCACTAGCAACCGCAGTGAATCCCATTTCTCTCGCGGCTTGATCCCATTCAGCGAAAGTTTTCGGCTCAGGAAATCTATCGACTGCAAGATGTTTCCAACTCGGTTGAAGATATTGGCCCAGAGTGATTAACTCAACTCCAACGCCTCTTAGCAGTTGCATTGCTTCAACAACTTCTTCATCGGTTTCTCCTACACCGACCATTATGCTAGATTTTATTGCCAAATCTGGCCTTAATCGCTTAGCTTCTTGTAGGATTTTCAGCGATTGTGTAAACGAAGCACGAGGGTCGCGAACAGTGGAGTCCAACCTGGGCACACATTCTACATTGTGGGCGAAAACTTTGAGCGGTAATTCATCAAGTAAATCGGCTAGCGCCTCAAGATTCCCATCTAGGTCAGAGCAGAGTAATTCTAGTCCAACATCAGGGCATCTTTCGTGTACAGCTTTGATACAATTGCGGTAATGCTCTGCGCCTCCGTCTGCTAAGTCGTCACGATTGACTACTGTAATTACGGCGTGACTAACGCCCATTCTATCTACAGCTTCAGCGAGTTCGGCAGGCTCGTTTGGATTCAATGGAGGAGGGATTTTCTCTGTCCCGACTGCACAGAATCTACATCCTCGTGTACAAACCTCGCCTGCAATCATGAAAGTTGCAGTCCCTCTACCCCAACAATCGTGTATGTTTGGGCATCGAGCCTCTTCGCAAACTGTATGCAACCCGTGTTCGTGGACATTAGATTTTGTCTCATTAAACCGGCTTTGGGCATTACCTGTAGGGAGTGTAGTTTTGAACCAAGAAGGCAGCCGCTTTCTTTCCGCTTTTCGGCGTTCTTCAGCGCTAATCCTGACCGGGCCTCCACAGCTGCTGGACGGCACTTCAGTGCCATTTGCTTGGGGCAGCGGTACACCCATTGATTACGAGGAGTGGACACACGGCGTTAATCATTCGCCTCAAACCTCCAGATGAGGTCTTTCAAAACGAGGAGACATATACGAGACTTGACTCGGAACTAATGATGGCTCGCAGTGCTGCACTCGTGACAGGAGGTGCAAAGAGAATTGGCGCTGCAATTTGTCTTCACCTAGCACAAAAAGGTCACTCAGTGGCAGTTCACCACAATTCGTCTGCAAAAGACGCCGAGGAATTGGCAGAGAAGATTAGAGGATTTGGTGTCGATGCTTGCACGGTAAAAGGTGATTTATCGAATCCGGAAGAATTTACCAAAATTATTTCCAAGGCATCATCAAAAATTGGACCGATTTTACACCTAGTGAATAATGCCTCAAAATTCGAGCATGATGATATCGAAAGTTTTGATGATAAATCTTGGAATCAGCATATGGACGTAAACGCAAAAGCACCTCTGATGTTAACCCGGGAATTACTACAAAATCTCCCCGAGAATATGTCGGGGTCAGTGGTCAACATTTTGGATCAGAAAATTGCCGCACCTAATCCAGATCACATTTCGTATACTGCCTCAAGATTTGCTCTTCTAGGAATAACCGAGGCTCTTGCGAGAGGCCTTGCGCCTAAATTGAGAATAAACGCTGTCGCACCAGGTCATACCTTAGCCAGCCCCGACCAAACAGAAGCGGGATTCAATCTAGCCCAGTCTCAAAGCCCACTTGGGTACGGTCCTTCCCCAGATGATATTGCTCAGGCTGTAGTTTTTCTTATTGAAGGAAATTCGATTACTGGACAGGTAATTTTCGTCGATGCTGGAGAAAGATTCCTTTCCAGAAGCCGGGACGTCGCATTTGAAACGGAGGGTGTTTGATGACTTCACATTCGGACGCCTTAATGCAAATGTTTTCTCGCAATCAAGCGGCCACTTGTTTATTCCTAGAGAAGGTAATTAGACAGGTGGATATAGGCGTTCATGACCACGAAATTGGCTCGCCACAGCGTCTTTCTTTCGACATTTACGTTATGCTATCTGGGGACAGCGCTCCGGAAGAAGATGAAATTTCTCAAGTTCTTGATTACGAATACTTGGTGGCAGTATTAGATGAGACTTTGAATTTGCAGCGCGCATCACTATTGGAAACACTTGCAAACCGTTTGTTGGATAGAATACTAAAACCTCACTCGGTTGAGGCTGCTACTGTTGTAATCACCAAATTGGATGTCTTGGACGGAGATGGTCAATTGGGCTGTTCTATCACTCGAATAAAGTAGTGGTGCAGGGGGTGGGATTTGAACCCACGAAGCTCTACGCACCGGAGCTTAAGTCCGGCCCCTTTGACCAGCTCGGGTACCCCTGCGAGGTCTCTGAGGACCTTATCAGACTTGAAACGAGCGGATTTACGCCCCCTCTTGGGGGCGTGTAAAAAACGATGCAAATAGCACTCGGACTTCACGAACGCTTTAACACCCCTCCGAGTGCGGGTAGACGATGAGTGGGAGCAGTACGCCGTTTCGAGATGGCAAGTTCACCCAAATTGCGATATTCCTCGCGATTTTGATGATAACTCCTCAAATGGCCGCTTTTTTCACAGAACCAACCTATCTTCAAACGGACTCTAGGGCAGAGAATTCAGAGGATATCGAATCCAAAATCTACACACTCTATTTTGCAGAAGCCAACTCGTCTTCTGGAGGTGATGGCCACATTTCAACAATGGTCCCTGAGTCAGGTGGTCAATCGACCTCTAGTGCATTAGATTCTACAATAGAGTTCACAACTGGAGATTTGTTGAGTTCGCTTGAAATCACTGGTCGGCCAAAACATGGATCATCCAGCGGTCAATTTTACATTCCAGTGCAATTTTTCCTCCGCGCTCAGGGACCTAGCAACTCTCAGGTCACCTGGGATATTGTGATTAGTGCAAATGGCAATACCGTTGGCTCCGAGTCTTGGGAAACAGACGCATGTAATCCAGGGATAACTAACTCTTGCAACTTCGATCATGAACTATTCGAAGTCATATTGGACGGCGGAGATGGTTTTGTTATCCAAGATGGTAATGAATTAACAGTTGAGGTCTCTGCTGAAATGTCTGGATGTGAAAGTTCAGGCGGCCCATTTGGAAGTAGTTGTGAAGCAGAGGTGGCATGGAACGAGATTGATGGAGAAAGCAATCGATATTCCCAAATGGAAGTAGAAAGGAAATTACCGCATAGACCATGAGATTTCATCGGATGATGATGGAATCAGAGATACTAGTCAGGGTATTTTCGGCACCTACACATGGACTTATCCAAGCGGTCTTCCTTCTGGAGAATACACTGTTGAATTGGAAATTACTGACGTTCAAGGTAACGCATTCCTCGTTGAGCATGAACCTGTTGAAATGAAACAATGGGGTGTAGCGATTAACCACCGAGAAGACAGAACTGTCGAATATGTTGCCCCCGATGAAACAACTCCGGTGCCACTTCAATTAGTCCACAGAGGAGATTCTACCAAATCAATGACTGTAGAGCTTGAGTTGCTTACTAGGATATTCTGAATCCAATACTTACCATAACGGCCCCTGATGATTTGACAGGAACTCCTGATAAAATTGAGATTAGAGCAGTCGCTGAAGCCACGATAGAAGGTGTTCAAACCGTCGTCCATCAAGACCTCCTTACCCTCGATTTAGAAAAGCTGGAAGTCTATCAGCCTCCAGATGTTTCGATATGGAACGAAGATCACGACATACCAATTGCTAACTCTAGCCGCCCAGGTGATATCGACCCAACAATACCAAGATATGTTGAGGACAACCAATTCAATACCTTCTTACTAGAGATTTTCAACACAGGATTCGACACAGATAATTTCAGAGTAGATATTCTAAAGCGTTCTAAGTCAATTATCCAGATTTACGACAACGATACAGGTGAAAGAATCCTAGAAGATGATGGCGATGGAACTTTCCATATACCACCGCTAGAGAGACATTCAACTCAGATTCTTCGTTTCAATGTAAAACCTTCAACAGACCGAGAGGACCCAGATATCGGGATGATTGAGATTGAGGTAATAAGCAGTGGAAATGCCTCCCTCAGGACTACGGTTGAGTTTACAATTCAGAGAACATTCGGTATTCGAGCAGAAGTATCTCAAGATTGCGATGGCACTCCATTAGGCCACATCCAAGTGTCCCTTTGTTCTACACTTAACGACCCCGAAGTGAATCTACGTGCCCGCATAACGAATAGTATGACGAGCGGAGAATCCGCTACTCAATGGCAAATAATCAATCCAGCAAGCCTTCCAGAGAATACCGATAGATTGGCGGCTTACGGGCAATGGGAATACCGAATTTTGGATCAAAATGGGTCAGCTGTGCCTCAGGTATCTCTCGGTCCTGGTGATTTCACAGAGGTGTTTGTAGTAGTCACTCTAACCGACCAAGTCATCGTTGGTAACCACACTGTTTACCTAAGAATAAGAGAGGATACATCAGATTCAAATCCAAGATATTTCGATTTGCCAATGGTATTCGAAGTTGATGCAGATGAACCCGACCTTTCAATTGTACAAGTTACCTCAAACCGAAAACTCGCACCCGGTGGTCTTTATTCCTTCCAATTTGAGGTTCGAAACAAAGGTAACAGCCCACTAATTGTTCTACTTGATGCCGAAGTAGAAGGCGCGTCTGGATGGAATGTAGACATAGGAGGCCCTACAAGTTCAAGGTTAATTGAATTGGACGCCTTTGAAGAGGTGACCTTCACACTAGAAGTCTCTGTTCCATCCTCTGCAAATAACGGCGATACAGCGAAGATTACGATAACAGCAGAACCTCACGACACTGAGCAGAGCTGGCCTGATGAATTCACAGCCGAAAAGAATCTCAATATGGTGGTGGGAATTGATGGTATTTTTGAACGTCTAATAAATGAGGTAACCAATCCTCGTGCATCTACATTAATTGTAATGGTAGTTGCGATTTTGCTAATTTTTGCGGGCGTACAAAGCCGAATGAACCGCAGAAAATGGGCAGCTCATTTGGCTCTAATTGAGGCTATGAAAGAGGCTGAAAATGACGATTCAGAAGTCGACTCTGAGGAAGATTCAGAAACTCCAATCGTTGAGGAAGAGGAAGAGGAAGAGATGGTTTATGACGACGATGATATAGAACTCGTATGAGTTGACCCCTAATCATCGTCCGAACGACGCTCCATTCCGCTTAAGACCCGTATGAACCGCCGTAGGCGGTAGAGGGTGTACATGATGTTCGGCAACTCGAGTCAGAATAATCTTGTAATCGCTCGTAGAAAGGAACGTTCGGCGGTTCTATTCACACTTCTCATGTTGCTAACTTCTTACTCAGCAATTGAATTCGCAACCTGGGAGGCCATGGGGTCAACAGACGCTGATGGAGACGGCCTCCCATATGGATTGGAGTACTACATCAACACCCAACCACAAGATTGGGATTCCGATGGTGATGGTTTACCAGATGGCTGGGAATGGCAGTATGGACTCGACCCACTTTCAGCTTCCGGAATCAATGGCTCAACCGGAGATCCTGATGGAGACTCGCTAACTAATCTCAATGAATACCAATATGGAATACCTGCTAATTGGGATTCGGCAACAACTCCCAATAAACTCGATAATGGAGTTTGGTGGAATGGCACAGTTCCAGTAAGCAATTGGGATGAAGAGAGTGCCATGCAGTTGATTCAAGGATTGAACTCTGATGGTGCCGATGAAGACCCAATGGGGAATATTTGTTTCAACACATTCGACGACGACCATGATGGAATGGTCGACAGTTGGGATGGCGACAATGACGGCGATGCCGATTGTTCAAGCAACGATGATGATGGTGATAATTTAACCGATGAAGACCCTGATGGCTGGGATACAGATGGCGATGGAATGCCTGATGGTTGGGAGGTTGCTAACAACCTTGATCCCACCTCAAATTCCGGTGACGATGGTACTAATGGCGACCCTGATGGTGATGGCTTAATCAATCTCTACGAATACGTCAATCCTGCTTGGGATACAAGGAATGGCACAACAAATCCCCCAACTCAATATTGGAGGCCCGGTCCTGATAATCGGACCAATACTGAATCTCCTTGTAATCCCGTATTAGGTCTTGGACCCGGTTCTCCTCCTTGCTCTTTATTTACAGCTGAAGTCGATGGAATTACTTACACTGATCCTAACAATAATGATACCGATGGAGATGGACTAAACGATTCATACGAAGCACTAGTCCTTCTTACAGACCCCACAGCAGTTGACACTGATGGGGACGGGATTTCAGATGGAGTTGAGGTCAATGGCTCATACGGAAATCCTCCACAAGCTTCTGACCCTAGGAACAATAATACCGATGGCGACCAATTTGATGATGGAGAAGAAGATACGAATTTCAATGGAGTAGTTGACGCTAACGAAACCGACCCCACTAGGATAGAAGATTCTGGGGATTTTGATGGGGATGGAATACAAAATTGGGAAGAAAATGCCACCTGTACACTATGGAATGTCGCTGATACAGATGGTGGTGGCATTGATGATGGTACGGAACTTTCACCCGCCCATGCTACAGACCCATGTACGTCAACTTACGAATTATATCTTGATGTGATTACATGGGTTCCTGTTGATTTTTCTGTAACTGTAAATAATACTAGCAAATTAGATCCAACCCCACTCGATTGGCGTCAAAATGGAGCTCCAATGGCTTATTTTGAATCAGCGACAGGAAACAGAACACCCTTCCAATATTCTTCAATCGATGGCAATATCTTACGCTCAGTTTCAATCACTATGCCTTCAGACGCCCTCTATGTTGTTGTGCTCAACGGTTCTTGGTGTTGGGATGCATCCCTAGGTTCAGCCAATGAACAGCATTGTGATGACGATTATCTAGATACAGACGGAGATGGTTTAGCAGATTGGGAAGAGTCATTGGGTTCTTGGGGCTTTGAATCATTACCTACACTAACCGATTCAGATGGTGACGGAGTCAATGACCTTGATGAGGTAATCAATGCTACCGATCCGCTTGAACCTTGCAGTAATCTGGCTGATTTTGATGGGGACGGTCTGAATAATTACTTCGAAAATACTACTGGTTGTCCATTGATATATGGTATTGAAAATGGAAATATGTCGCTTGATAATTACACCACCCTATGGAATAATTCCGATACCGACAATGGGGGTGTAATAGACTACCAAGAATATCTCGACGGAACCAACCCTCAGAATAATCCAGATGACGACTTGAACCCATTGGACACAGATGGCGATGGAATTCCTGACACAATTGAACAAGAAATAGGCACGGATTGGTTAGATCCAGATACAGACGGTGGAGGAATTCCTGACGGTCAAGAATGTTTACCAGAGTATTGGGATAATGGTTGTGTAGATTCATTGTTAGATCCTTGGGACCCGGCAGATGATATTTCTACAAATATGCTATACTTCTTCGCCGAGAATACAACCGCTGGAATTGATTACAACATAACTCATTATTGGCGCTGGCACACATATGATTCCTACACAGGTGCCTCCTGGGGAGTTAATACTAGTCTAATTGGATATACACCAATGTTCCCAACATGGTCAACAACTCAGGGTGTTGCACATCCAGACTTTTGGGACAATTCGGCTCTACATTCTTGGCAAATTTCATTCAGTAACAATGGAATATTAAATCCAGGGGATGAATTGATTGCACCGCATAATGCAGTAAATTACACAGGTTGGAGTGATGTAGAAGCAGGCTTAAATTTCTCAAATTATACAAGAGATGTTTTGATAGACTCATCAGTTGTTAACCAGCTTTACGTTACAACCCCCCAAATCATTTTTACAGACGCTATTCGAGACAATACAACCGCATTCCAAAATAGCACATATGCTACTGATTATAGAGGATTTAGCAACGTTACAACAATCACACAAGCCGTTCTCAATGAGAGTGGCTGGACCTCTGCTTGGGATCAGATTGAGGCCATACAGCAATTCCTAATTAATGGAAACAATACTACCACTTTCCTCAGAAATCATGCAGGTTCAAATTTGAATCGTAGCAATTCGGGCATTCTGAGTCCTCTCGATGACACCTCAGTATGGATTCTGGAGGAAGCGCATGAAGGTGATTGCGATGAGTTTGCAACTGTGTTTGCTGCCATGTTGAGAAGTATAGGATTACCAACCAGAAAGGTCACAGGATTCTCTGGCGGAACCTGGGTCGATAATGGATTCGAAGTTTATGGAAATGATTTCTCATGGTGGGTTGAAGTTCACCTGCAGACAAATGCAAATCAAGGTGAATTAGACCTTGGTTGGATTCCGTTCGAAGCTTGCCCGGAGGTCTCAGTTGTAGAAGTAGTGGATGAAATTTGGTCTCCTAATTCTTTGGAGAGAGATTACTCCTCCGGTAACATTTCTCTCAATGGTACATTACAATTTGTTAGCAACTCCTCAAGTATAGAGGGTATTAATCTGGAACTATACTTGGTACCTGATAATGAGACTGCAAATGTACCTGGAAGCGCAGCAATGGCTAGTAGACTAATCGGAACTACAACCACTAACTCAGAAGGATTCTTTTCATTCAATGGATCACCTTCTGAGATGATTAAGCCCGGTTTTGGTTCTCTGGTAATATTGACTCAAAAACAAGGATACGTTGGAGTTCAGAGTGTTACTTTCCCGTGGTCAATTAACATAACAGACGATGTAAATCTATCAATCAGTAGTCCGGTGCCTACTGAGCAACCTATGTTGGGCGTAGGAGTTAATTCAACAGTTACTGGAAACATGGCTTGGGCTAATCTTCCACTTACAGACCCAGCCATGTTGGATACTCTACAAGTTCTTCTTAATTATACAACAAGCGAGGATGGAGATGTTAACCTAATTTCGGATGTTGGCTCGGGAGGATATTTTGAGTTCACTGTACCGATTTCAGAAAATGAACCTCTAGGTTTGATCAATGCTAGTTTGGCATTCTTAGGCTGGCATCAAACAGATTTGAACAATGCCAGTAGTCCAGAATATCATCTAAGGCCAAACTCGCTCGATTTTAATTTCAACATTACTCCTTCACCAAATCTAACCATATCTTTGGAAGGTAGCGATGCAAACAACAGTATCTTAGACATCAATCAATTAGTTTTCATTAATGGTACCGCAGTTAGTAGAGGGCCATCCCCCGAGCCTTTGAATGGTTCACTTACTTTCCAAATGCGAAGAGCAGGAACAAACGGCCCCTACACAGATCTTGCAACTTGGCAACTAAATTCTAGCAATTGGACAATAACCCCTGGTCAATTTTCTATCGAATGGGATTTCAATGAATCCTCTGTACCAATCCCAGCAGGTCTTGTTGAAGTCAAATTCATTTATTCCGCAGACGAATTATTCGCAACTGATGAGGAATCCTTCTTGTCTACATTTGGTATCAGGTCCTATGTGGAATTTGAGTATCAATTAATTCCTACCGAGAGGGGTACTGAAGCCTTGGTTGGTGTTCAATTATCCGATCACACAGGAACTTCTGTTGCCGACTTCCCCGGACTATACAGCGTAGATTTCAACGGCACTGAAGTGTTCAATATTACCGACCCTGAATCTGGTAGTTTCAATGTAGTATGGGTTCCAAACTCAAATATGTTCGCAGGAGATTACCTTTGGCAACTTAACTACACTGGTTCGACTTGGCTAAGGCCTGGTTCAGTACTTGATACAATTAGGATA
>LUMP01000121.1_pt1 | contig 19084 bp, 9 predicted proteins | sample 729641 | NCBI WGS metagenome assembly LUMP01 (sample SAMN03860260, study PRJNA289734) | marine metagenome | biome: seawater column; feature: ocean; material: water; isolation source: Red Sea water column Station 12 - depth 47m | place: Saudi Arabia: Red Sea | collected 2011-10-15 | depth 47 m | reverse complement strand
AGAGTATACTTAATATTTAGACCTGGAAACACTGTGTTTGCGTATAGAGTATCATTAATGACTTTACCTCCTGGTTTTGGCAGATCATAAGACAATCCACCAAATATATTATCAACCATTGGTAGAACTCTTTGGCCAACATTATTAGCAAATTTATTCCACTCTCTATTTATTGTTTCTATCTTAATATCATTATTAGAGATATCCATCCATGAATTATCATGAGACCATGCTTTCTGAGAAAAAACAATAATATTTGGCATGAACATATAATCAAGTATTCCTTCATTTCTTATTGTTTCACTCCAAATTTGCGATTGAACACCAATAATGTTATCTCTTTTATCTTGGTCTAATTTTACTGAATTATCAATGTAGTCTTGCGAAATATTATTTTTTTCTACACCATATAAATCATTAAACACATCATATACATCTACTGTCCACATATCTTTATAATTAGCATAGCCACTCCATGATAAACCAATATTGTCAAGATCTTTATCATCTACCATATCAAAATAAAATGCGCTTGAGTTACTCATTATTGATTTGTATCCAAGATTAGCATACTTGTATATCATATCCTGCCTTCCTTGACCCCAATCGTTTTTCCATACAAACAGTAAAATATCATCATCCTTAAAAAAGTCTTTAATTTGAGTTTCAGACTGATTTTTCTCAGTCAACTTCAGTAGTATATCATCCCATCCAGTCATTGTTGCACCATATGAAGAGATCTTATTATAAATTCTTCTCTGCATAAGCTCATAAAGTGCGTTGTAATCTCCTGAAATTAAATTTTCATTCATAAACTTATCGCACATTGGTGATTTCTGCCATGCTCCATATGGTAATTCATCTGCAGCAACACCAAACTTAGCCATCTCAATACCTGCATCCTTATACATTAAGTAGATCTCATCAATTACTTTTTCATAAAATGTAAATGAGCTCTCCCTACATATGTTCATTATATTATCAGTAAAACCCTGAGCTGAGTAATATTCACTTTTATCATCTGGATCGATCAATAAATACTTTTCAGCTTCGACTTGATGGAATAACGCTGATATTTCTTTCACTTGCATATTTAAGAATATCAACATAGTCAGATCTTGAAAGGTATCCTGATCCTGTTGAATTTGTATCCGGACCAGAGCCATACATAGGTATTAAATTTTCGAACTCATCCTTTGTATATGCCCTCTTTGATCCTACTTCGACCAGTTCTTCTAGTCCAGGAATCTCTAGTCTCCATCCTTCATCATCAGTAAGACGAAAATCTAAATAATTAATTTTAAAAAAAGATAGATAATCAATTATTTGCTTAATCTTCTCAGGACCATAAAAATTTCTAGATATATCTAATAACATACCCCTATATGAAAATTTAGGCGAATCATTAACTTCAATAAATTTCAATGGAGTATCCTCTAATATAGAGATTAGAAATAATTGTTTTAATGACTGTAAAGCATAAAGTGCACCAGCGCTATCAGCTGAGCTAATAGAGATTCCATCATCAGAAACACTCAATTGATATGATTCAGCATTTATACTCTCATCTAAATCAACAGTAATTCTGCTTATAACTTCATTGGTATTATCAAAATCAATGTTTACTATTCCATCAAATACTGAATTGATTAGTTGTTCACTTAAATTAAAGTTTTGGTCTATAACTATTGAATAATTATTGAGCATTTCAACTTCTCCATCATTTATTATAAAATTAGATGGAGTTGGTATAATGTAGTCGAGATCAGATTTATCTAACAAACTATTAGATATGTATTCATTATACCTATCAACTGAAGTAGGAGCATTAAGTTTTTCTATTCCTTTTGCATTTTTCCAAACATAATCAAACTCTACATCTAAAATATCATCATTACTAACAATAAAACCTCCCACAGGAAGATCGGATTGTCTTCTAACTATTCCTCTCTGACTTAGATCAATTGAAAAAGAAGAGTCTTTAGCTAGAATATAGTCTTTACCAAAGGTTAAAATATTATACGACTGTCCAGCTACATAGTCATAAATTACATTCTCAGGAACTGATTGCTCATCAATAATTGAGCTTTGCTGATTCCAGTGCAGAGACCAAGGAGAGTTTAAGTCAATACCAGAGGTATTGTTGATTGTAAAATTTACATCAAATCGTGAATCCCTATATTCTTTTATTTCATAGGTAATATTGACTTTATCATTACCTGAAGAACATGAGGAAATAAAAACAGTACAAGCAATTATGCAAAATACTTTATATAACTTATTATTTAATTCTTGTAAATTCAATTAGATCATTATTTTTAGCTGAGATAATATAGTCATTATTTTTAAGATTAATAAATTCCATATCCTTAATATCTCCATTTAAAAATAGACCACTTTCCTTTGTTGGAATAGCTTGAAACCCTGTTTCAGGTTCAAACTTTAAAAATACTCCAACACTACCATCATTTCTTGGAGTTTCAACTTCAGAATTGAACATGTTTCCTGAAACAATAATATCTACATAGCCATCTTTATCAATATCTTTTTTTAAGATTTTATTTATTGCAGAAAGCTGACTTAGCACCGGTAACTTATTCATTTCAAATGAATTACCAGTATTCTCTAAATAAATAGATGAAAATGTTTTAGTGAAATAATGTAAAGAATTATCAAGATCTGTATCCCCGTATACATCCTCAAGGGTAGCAATAGAAAAGGCATCATAGTCTTGGAACTTTGTCTTTATTGCAGGTATTTGATCAGATGAACATTGTCTACCTCTCAGAGGGAACTGCTCACCGTCATTATAATAACTTAGTACAATATCACCACTATTATTTTTATCAAAATCATTATAAAAGATATCAAATGTTTCATCTTCGGTAGCTTGATATTTGTAATTATTACCAAGGTTACCAACAACAAGGTCCATATCCCCATCATTATCAAAATCTTCAGCAATTACATCGTACCACCAACCTCTAGTGGAATCTTCGTCGATCATTGATTTATCCTCAGTAAATTTACCATCTTGATTTTTGAAAAATTTAATAGGCGTCCACTCTCCTACAACAATTAGGTCCTTCCAACCATCATCATTATAATCTACCCAAACAGATGATGTCACAAGACCTATATCCTTAAAAGGAAAATCAGAATAATCTGCATTAACAAATTTAATTTCATCTTTATCCGATTGATTTACAAGTAGGAAGCTATCGGCAGGTAACGGATAACTACCTGGAACAACCCTTCCGCCTACAAAAAGGTCCAGGTCTCCATCTTTATCAAAATCTTCACTAGAAACCCTCATTCCACTTGAATAATTATTTGGAACAGAATTTTCAGAGTAAGAAAAATAGCCTCTTCCATCATTAACATAGATTCTATCTTTAAGGATCGGAGAATTAGGTTCAAACTCATTACCACCAGAAACTATATAAAGATCTAGATCCCCATCACTATCAAAATCATTTAAAATCATGTCCATGTCTTCATATTTACTATGAGAGCTTGAGAAGTAGAAACTTCTTTGTGAGAATGATCCATTTGAATTTTGAAAATAAAAAGCTGTTGATTGATCCTTTGCTCCACCAATAACAAAATCCTCTAGACCATCTCCATTTATGTCTCCAGTTGCAATCCCTGGTCCCAATTTTGAGTTTTCGTGAGGAAGTAGCACCTCTTTTGCATAATCATCATAAATATTCTCTTTATGCTTGTGATTAACTATTTCTTCGTTCTCAAAATATAGATTTAATTTTTCATCATCTAAAGCCTCTATCCTAGAGTTTTTAATATCAAATTCAATAGTAGTGTTAGCCTCAACGTTATTTAATTGCTCAGTTTTACCATCAGGCCATAAAACCTTAACTGATTCAATTATTTCTTCATTACCTACTCCAAAATTTAAATATGTTGAAACAGAAGACTGAAAACCTCGAGAAAGTGTTAATTCTTGCATTTGATTATTATCAGAAGTCTTAACAAAAACCCTACTGTCAATACCTATTGGATTCTGATCGCTTCCTTTAAGCTTCACCTTTATAAAATTATTCTTGGAATTATTTCTATATATCTGTGCTTCCTGATCAACATTATTAACAATAAGCTCTAGATCACCATCATTGTCGAGATCTGCATATGTAGCACCATTGGAGAAGTTTTTTTGATCTAACCCCCAAGATTCACTAACATCTGTAAAAGTTAAATCAGTATTATTCTTAAAGGTAAAGTTAGCAATTGCTTCAGATGGCATTTGCTCTGTATAATAAAGAAGACTATCATTTGACATTGGTCTTAACTTAATCTCGTTAAAGAAGTCTCTGTGATTTATCTCTCTTCTTATTCCATTAGATATAAATAAATCTTTCCACCCATCATTATCAAGATCTGCAAGAAGTGGCCCCCAACTCCAATCTGTTGAAGAAATACCTGAAAGTCTAGATATATTACTAAAAAATGGCTTATCACCTTCAATTCTTCTGTTTAACTGAAGTGTATTGTGCATATATTGATAGTGAAAACCGTAGTTAACTGTACTCCAAAAAAGATCAGGATTCATACTAGCCATATTAGCCTTTGACCTTCTATTATCTTTTGCATCCATGTCAACTTGGATGTAGTCAAGATATGAGTCATTATTAAAGTCTGCAATATCAACTCCCATCCCATAAAAAGATGTTTGATTAGTAGTCTCTTTTACAGATTCAGAGAAAGTTCCATCTCCATTATTCATATACATAAAGTCTGGAGAGCTAAAATCATTAGATATGTAGATATCAGGATAACTATCATTATTTAAATCTCCTATAGTTGCACTTAAGGTTAAACCGTATGTTCTTAAACCAGCTTCTTCAGTTACCCTTGTAAATGAAGAACCATCATTTCTGTATAGATTATCTGTTTCATAATCATCAGTATTTTGCATTTTATAGAAGTAATAACTTCTCGGAGCATCAAAAGGTGTAATAGGATAATTAGCAACATATAGATCTAAATCACCATCTTTATCATAGTCAAAGAAAGTTGCCTGAACACTATTTCCTATATCATCAATTCCATAATCTTTTGCAGATTCAGTAAATGTATTATCTCCGTTATTTATGTACAACTCGTTGTTCTTAATTCCGTCTAATCCAGCAACAGATACATAGATATCTAACAAGCCATCATTGTTGATATCAATCATTGTAGATCCAGTGTACCATCTATCATCACCACCGGAACCAGATGAATCAGTTATATCCTCGAACTTAAGATCACCTTTATTAAGATATAGCCTATTTTTCGTCATATTCCCTGTAAAGAAAATATCATCAAGATCATCATTGTTAATATCACCAACAGAGACACCACCACCCATATATATGTATGGATAAGTGAAATAATTTATTTCATTGTCTTCATATAGTTGATTAGTAAAATCAACACCTGTATCGTTACTTGATAGTAAAGTAAACTGATTTTGGTTTGCTGAATTATCACATGAGACAAATGCAATAGAAGCAAACAATAATATTGAAAGTAGGTTTAAATTTTTCATGAGGTAAATTTAAAAAAAAACAGGATGAAAATTAATTCATCCTGCTTTAATTTTTAGCTAGAATTTATTTGATTAGTGACCAGGATTTTGAGTTAAAGCCCCGTTCGAAGAATCAATTGCATTCAATGGAATAGGAAGTGCATTATGCTTAGCTGAAACTGGGTTAGCTCTAGCTCCAAATGGAGTAATAGTTCTACCTTCGTTTGCAATATAAGTATTTAATACGTCAACCATTACACCCCATCTTCTTAAATCAAAAAGACGGTGTCCTTCCATACCTAATTCAACTCTTCTTTCATGTCTAACTGCATTTCTAGCAGCAGCTTGATCAGTCCAAGCTGAGTTATAAGTATCGATTACATAGTTAGGAGAAGCATCAGCACGTGGACCGTTCTTAGCTCTAGCTCTAACTTGGTTAACATATCCTCTACCTGTTTCAAGTGCACCAGTTTCAACAGCAGCTTCTGCAGCCATTAATAAAACGTCAGCATATCTTAAAATATGGTAGTTAATTCCAGTTCTTTGCTCACCCCAACCACCGGTACCTCTGTTAGCATCGTCACCAGCAGTATAAAGGTTTTTCTTGTTAATATAAGGACCAGATACATCTGTAAAAGATGCTCTAATGTTGTCCTTACCTGTCATAGGTCCAAAACCATTTAAGTCAATTCCACGTCTTCCAACAGTGAAATCAAGTCTTGGGTCTAATGGACCTGCGTGTGGAGTAAATGGCTCAGTTTCGTAGATACCGTAGTCATTTGTTACATCAGATGTAGCCCAGTCAGCTTTAGGAAGACCATTTGCATCCGTTTGGAATGCATTAGTTAAGTCTTGAGAAGGCTGATAGAAACCACAACACATACCACCTGTCATAGAACCAATTGGGAAGTTTAATGTACCTCCTCTGTTACCCTGTGGAGACTGACCTCCATCAGAAGCAAATTGGATAGCGAAAATCATCTCAGAGCTGTTTTCACCTGCAGATCTAAAGTTTGCAGAGTAATCTGGGTTAAGTGCATAATCACCAGAGTTAATAACAGCTTCTAGCTGAGAAAGAGCTTCTCCCCATTTACCTTGGTAAAGTAAAGTTCTACCTAAGTAAGCTTTAGCAGCAGACACAATTGGTCTACCTGGCTCACTTCTTGTAGATGATAGATTGTTAGCAGCAAATGAGAAATCTGCCTCAATAGCACTCCATATAGGACCACTGTTTGGCTGATTAAACTCACTAGCAGCATAGTTTTCATCTGAAATGTAAGGTACATTCACCCACATTCTTTGAATTTCAAAGTTATAGTGACCTCTTAAGAATCTAGCTTGAGCTAATTGAGATGTAAAATCACTTGGGTTATCTGAATTGTTAATCAAGTCAATAACCGCATTTGATCTGTTAACACCAGCAAAAAGAGCTTGCCATCTTCCTTCGAAATAAGGATTCGTAGATCCCCAGTCATAAAGTTCAAGAAGAAGCAAGTCAGCTTGGTCACCATCAGTTGATCCTTTATGAGCATCATCTGAGATTACATCAAGCCACCAGTTGTCACCACTTTTTGTCCAATCTGCACCTGGACCACCGTTTCTAATACCATCAAGTACTGAATAAGCACCTGTTAATAAAAGATCAACACCAGTTGCATTCTGTAGAGCAGCATCACTAAGAGACCCTACAGGATCAATTTCAGTAAAGTCATCAGAACATGACACTAAAATTGACGCCGATAATAAAATTGTTAGAATTTTTTTCATTTTTTCTAATTTTTGGGGTTAAAATTTAATATTAATACCTAAAGACGATATGCTATTCGAAGGATATTGAGCGCTATATACACCAATATCTAAAGCACCACCTCTTGGTACTTCAGGATCCAGACCTGTAAAGTCAGTTAAAGTAAGTAAGTTAGTACCGTTATAGTACACTCTTGCACTAGATGCACCTAACTTAGATGCAATAGTATCAGGTAATGTGTATCCTATTTGAAGAGATCTAAGTCTTACATAAGAACCATCTCTAACAAAGAAAGAGTTAGCAGTAGAAAACTCACTGTTAAGTGTTGTTTCACTTAATGCAGGTAATTCAGCACCAGTATTAGTAGGAGACCAAGAATCTAAAACTCTTGTACTTCTATTTCCGTTAAAGAAATAAGGAGTCTCGTAGTATAATGCTGTATAATCAAATATATCGTTACCTAAAGAACCATTCCAGAACATACTCATATCCCAGCTCTTGTATGCAAAATTCATATTCACACCAAAGATTAAGTCTGGGTGAGGATCTCCGATTTTAGTTCTATCACTATCGTTGATTACACCATCACCATTAATATCTTCATATTTAAATCTACCAGGACCAGCACCATCTTGAGTTGCATGGGCTGCTACTTCAGCATCATTTTGGAAAATACCAAGAACCTTTCTTCCGTAGAAGTATGAAATTGGCTCACCAACAGAAGTTCTTGTCATAGTTCCAATTCTTTGACTGCTTCCAGAGTAAGCTTCACTAATTAGTTCAGTTACTTCGTTAACAGCTTTTGTTGCGTTAGCAGAAATAGAATAAGTAAGACCACTTGAAGTTACATCGGTATAATTTAAAGATAAATCAAAACCAGAAGACTTCATAGAACCTAAGTTTGTATATGGTGCAGAAGCATCAATTGCAGTAGTACTAATCTTTTGAGTATCCTGAGCCACAAGACCATCAGTTACATTTTCAAAAACATCAAGAGTCATTGTCATTTTATTGTCAAAGAATCCTGCGTCAATTGCAAAGTTTTTAGATGTCATTGTTTCCCAAGTAAGTAAAGGGTTACCTTTTGCAGCAATTACAGCACCAGCTGTAGCTCCACCACTTCCACCAAATGCATAAGCTCCAGTGAACTCGTTGATGTTAGAGATGTTAATATCTGCATTAGAAATACCAATTTCTTGGTTACCAAGCTCACCATAAGAAGCTCTAATTTTTAGAGTATCAAATACTGAACTATCAAACCAATCTTCGTTACTTACTAACCAAGCTATACTTCCTGAAGGGAAGATTGCATCTGATGTAGCTTTTGCGAATCTTGAAGTATCATCTTTTCTTACTGTAGCTGTAGCAAAGTACTTACCACCGTAAGACCAGTTAGCTGTAGCTAATAGTGAGAAGATAGAATTCGAAGAAGCAGAAGCACCTGAAATAACAGGAACACCAGATCCATTACTTAATAAATAGAAGCCTGGATCTTCAAATAAATAGTTTGTTCTTAAAGCACCGAAACCTTTGTAGTTATTTTTAGTAGACTCAGTACCCACAAGAAGATCTAAAGTATGATCTCCAAAAGAGTTTTTATAGTTTAAGAAATTTGTAACAACCCATGAGTCTTGTCTGAAACTTTGCTCAGAAAGAGTGTTGTTAGAAATTGCTTCACCATGCTCTGGGTTAAGAGCTGTAAAATATCTACCGTTAAGGTCTCTCATTGTAATACCTGCAGAAGACTTAAATAATAATTCAGGAGTAATTTGCCATTTCACAGAAAGATCACCAATTACTCTTAAGTTTTTATTATAATCATCAGCTCCTCTTGCAAGATCTGCAACCGGGTTGTTAGCAATACCAACTCTAGCAGAGTTAGAATATGTACCAGCAAAGTTTCCGTTTGTATCTCTTACAGGAACAAGTGGAGAAGAAAATGCAGCATTTTGAATTGGGTTCCCACTAGTAGTAAGTTCCTTGTCATATGTTACATTTAAGTTTTCTGAAATCGTTAGCTTATCTCCAATTTTAAACTCAGAGTTTAATCTTGTAGATGCTCTCTCATATCCAGTGTGAATTATTACACCTTCTTGATTTAAATAGTTAGCAGATAAATGGTATCTACCTTCTGCACCACCACCTGAGGCAGATACAGATACGTTAGTTACCGCGGCTGGGTCAAATATAGCATCGAACCAGTCTGTACCTCCAGGCGCAACTTTAGCACCAGCACCTTCATATTCAGCGCCACTTGGGATTGGTACATTCAAAAAGATAGGAACAGATGGAGTTGGTCCACTACCATACTGTGGGTGAGATGGAGTGTTTCCATCATTAAGAATACTCTGCCATGTCATATCAGCGTGTTGCTGAACATTTAACATATCAGGGTATCTTGTAACCTCACTAATACCGTAAGTAGCATCAATCTCTAAAGTATTTTTAGAGTTATAGCTACCTTTTTTTGTAGTTACAACAATTACACCGTTCGAAGCACGAGCACCATAAATTGCTGCCGCACCATCTTTTAGTACACTTATGTTTTCAATGTCCCTCGGGTTAATGTCTCTCATTACATTAGGATCTGTAGTTTGAATACCATCGATAACGTATAAAGGTGAGTTATCGTTAGTAGTAGAATAACCACGAATTCTAATTACAGGAGCAGCCCCAGGTCCTCCACCAGATGTAACTTGCACACCAGCAACTCTACCTTGTAGAGCTTCAGCAGCATTTGTTACTTGTGTCTTGAATGCCTCGTCTGTATCAACGGTACCAATAGCTCCAGAAAGAGATCTTCTTTGCTGAGTTTGATAACCAGATACAACAACTTCATCAAGAATGTCTACACTAGACATTAAAGTAACATTAATCTGACTTTGGTTTCCAACAGTTATAGTCTGAGATGCAAATCCCAAACTTGAAAAGGTCAACTGGTCTCCAGCTGACGCATTTATTTGATAATTACCATCAAAGTCTGTAACAACACCCGTGTTAGTTCCCTCAACTACAACTGTAGCTCCTGGAACAGGGTTACCACTTTCGTCAGAAACACTACCAGAGATATTGTTCTGAGCAAAAATTAGACTAGACGATAACATCAATACAACTAAAAAAGCTTTTTTCATGTTAATTAAGTTTAGTTAATGTGCCGAAAGATAAGTTAAAATATTGTTAAAATGAAAAAAAAATCTATTAAAAATTGACACTTATAAACATTTAAATAACAAAAATTATGAATATGATAATTTGAATGTTTTCAGGGCTTAAGGTATAATTTTCTGTTTTTTAATAAATTACACCTCTTAGGGTTAACCATTCTTTAACAATTTCTGTCCAAGATTCAATTGTACCTCTTCCTTTTGCAAGACCATATCCATGACCTCCATCTTCCCAAACATGTATGGAAGCTGGAACATTATTTTTTCTAAGAGCAGAATAATAACTTATACTATTTTCAGGAGGTGTACCCACATCATTATTAGAGTGAATAAGTATAGTTGGAGGTGTTTCCTGATTTACATTTAAGTCATTAGAATAATTTTGAATGATGCTCTCATCAGGATTATCTCCAAACAAACTTTTAAAGGTCCAGGTCTGTTTATCGATTTTCATAGTTATAACAGGATAAAGTAAAATTGCAAAATCTGGTTTATTAAACCCTAATTTACCTTTAGTTGAAATAGTTGATGCCAAATGACCACCAGCAGAGAAACCTATTACACCAACATTATTTGAATCTATATTCCATTTTTTAGAATTAGCTCTTATTATTTCGAGAGCTTTGAATGCATCTTCAGAGGCAACATTTTGTTTACATGGTCCATCGTAATTATTTGGAAGTCTATGTTTAAGCATAAATGCATCTATACCTAACTCGTTTAACCATTCAGCTATTGAAATCCCTTCATTGGTAATACTAAGAAAAGTATATCCTCCTCCTGGAATTACAAGCACTGCAGGCTTATTGTCATCTTTATTTATTGCTGGGTAGTACCATATCTCTGGATATTCTACCTCATATATGTATGTACTTCCGTCCCTTTCAACAATTCTGTCTTTTTTATTTAGATCACAATCCTGACTAGAGTTATATAATGATATTTTTTGTTGAGCAATAATTTGAGTTGAAGATGATAATGCCAAACCCACTATTAGAAATCCTTGAAATATTTTATTATTCATATCCCTAATATATTAATATTTATAAATCTTATTTTAAGAAAAATTTAAATTATTATAGTCTATATAAATTGTATATTGGCAATAAGGATTATGAAGAAAAAGTGGACAATCAGTATTATGTTAGTATTGATATCTATACTAGTATCTTATTTGACAAATATTTGGCTACTCCTTCTTTTTATTCCTATTGGGTCATTAATTTTAAAAAATAAATAATGGAATGGTACGAAAAAAACAGAAAGACAATTATTATATTATTCGCTTGCTATGTAGTATTTCGAGTAATACAAATGACTCTTCTTTAATGAGACTCTTTCTTTCAATATTTCTCTTTACAAGCTTATTAAACTCTCAAATCAATCCAAATAATATTGATATTGTAAGAGATAATTATGGAGTACCTCACATATTTGCCAAAACAGATGCAGAGCTTGCTTACGGCCTTGCATGGGCAAATGCTGAAGATGACTTCACCACAATACAAGAGGCATATTTAGCAGGAAATGGTATGCTATCAAAATATATAGGACTTGAAGGAGCGCCAGCTGATTTTATAACACAGTTTATAGGGTCTAAAGAAATTATTGATGAAAAAATAGGAGAAATTAGCGAGGAATATTTTGATGTAATTTCTGGATACGCTCAGGGCTTAAATTCTTATGCAAGAAACAACCCAGATAAAGTATTGTACAAAAAACTTTTTCCTATAACTCCTAAAATGATGATGATGTATAGTCAGCTTCAGCTTTTTATTTCAAATCAGGGTGCGGACTGGGCAGGAAGAATTTTAAACAATGATACGCAGGATGATTTTTTAGATCAAAATCTCACAGGATCTAATGTTATAGCTATGAATAGTAATAAAACTGATAATGGCGAAACTTTCCTTGCAATTAATACTCATCAACCTCTTGAAGGCCCCACCTCATGGTATGAAGTTCACTTAAATAGCGAGGAGGGAACCAATATTATCGGTACTCTTTATCCTGGAACTCCTCATGTTTTAATTGGAGTAAATGAAAACCTAGGTTGGTCTCATACAGTTAATTATCCAGACAAAACTGATGTATTCAAATTAAGGATGAAAAACAATAGAAAATATATTGTTGATGGAGAGGAATACAAATTAGAAAAATTAAAAGCTAAAATTAGCATTAAAGTCCTTGGTATTCCAATTACTATAAACCGAAAGTATTTTAAAAGTATCTATGGTCCAACTTTAAAAAATAAATCTGGGTACTATTCAATTAGAACCCCAACCCTTTTCAATATTAGAGCTCTAGAACAATGGTGGAAAATGGGTAAATCTAAAAATTTTACTGAATTCTATAATAATTTAAAGATGAAGCAAATTCCAGGTTTTAATATTGGATATGCCGATAGATATGATACGATATTTTATATATCTAACGGAATAATTCCTAAAAGAGCTGAAGGATATAACTGGAAAGGAATTGTTCCTGGAGATACTAAAAAAACTTTATGGACTGAATATCATGATATAGAAGACCTTCCTCAAGTTATTCAACCCAAAGCTGGTTTTATATATGATGCAAATCACTCTCCTTTTAAATCAACATCAGCTGAAGAAAACCCTAAAGAAGAAGATTATAGTGAGAGAATGGGATACGAGACATATGATAACAATAGATCCACTAGATTAATTGAATTAATTGAGAGTTACGACAAAGTTTCATACAAAGATTTTAAGGATATTAAATACGATAATTCATTTCCATCAAAGTTTAACTATAATTTCATGGACATAAGTATAATTGAGACGCTAAAAATTGATCCCGATAATGATTTGTTTGAAATGTTAGATATAATTCAAAAGTGGGATAGAAAGACAGATATAGATTCACATGGTGCTGGAATTTATGGTGTTCTATATTATCAACTTGTTTGGAGATATAGAAATGAAATACAAAAAAATAATAATACTGTAAGTGAGGAAACACTTCTATCAGCTTTAAGAGATGTAAAGTCATATTTGATTAATAATTTTGGATCAACTGACATAACTCTAGGAGATTTTCAAAAACTAGTTAGAGGTGATATAGAAATTCCTATATGGGGACTCCCTGACGTAATAACAGCCATGTCATCAAGACCATACAAAGATGGAAAGCATAAAGTAATACAGGGAGAGTCATATATTGGACTTGTTAGATTTAACGAAAAGGGACCAGTTCTTGAAAGTATTATTTCATATGGAAATTCTGACAATCCTGACTCAGAACACTATACAGATCAAATGGATTTATATTCTAAATTTAAAACTAAGAAAATGACATTTGATAAAGAACAAATATATAAGGAGGCTAAAAGTATTTACAACCCTAATTAAGAATTACTAATAGCTTTTTTATAAACATCTTCATACAAAGGAATTACTTTTTTGATGTCGTATTTTTTTGCATTCTCAAAAGCCTGAGCCTTAAATTCCTTTTTTAAATTTTCATTAGATAGAATTTCTATAGCATTATTTGACATAGAATCTATATCGCCAACATCACTTGTATAGCCTGAATTACCATTTATGTTTAACTCTTTCAGACCTCCAACATTAGAGGAAATTACAGGAACTTTTAGGGCCATAGCCTCAAGAGCAGCCAGACCAAAACTCTCTTTTTCAGAAGGGAGCAAGAACAGATCTGATGAACATAGAATTTCATCAACTTCATTTGTCTTACCAAGAAAAATAACTTTATTTTTTAAATCGTTTTTTCTTAGAAAATCTTTTGCTTTTTTCTTATCAGGACCATCACCAACCATAATAAGTTTAGAGTTTATTTTTTGTGAGATTTTATCAAAAATTTTAAGTACATCTATTATCCTTTTTAATGGCCTAAAATTACTTACATGAACTATTATCTTTTCTTCTCCTTGAGCAATCATGTTCCTTTCACACAAATGATGTTTTTTATCATATTTATCTATGTCAATGAAGTTAGGGATTACTTCAATATCTCGTTTTATCCCAAAAAACTCTCTAGTATCATCTCTTAGGCTATTGGATACACATGTTACAATATCTGACTTATTAATGCTGAAAGTTACGGCTGGTTTATAAAATGGATGGTTACCAACAAGAGTTATGTCAGTTCCATGAAGAGTAGTAATTATAGGAATGCTATATCCATTTTCATCAAGTATCTTTTTTGCCATATATGCTGCATATGCGTGAGGTATCGCATAATGTACATGAAGAACATCAATCTTGTGCTTAGAGATTACATCATATAATTTACTTGACAGAGCTAGTTCATATGGTTCATATTTAAAAAGCGGGTAGTCGGGTACATTAACTTCATGATAATGAAGATTTTTTGATAAAGCATCTAATCTTACAGGTTGACTGTATGTAATAAAATGTATTTCATGCCCTTTTTTTGACAATTCAATCCCAAGTTCAGTAGCTACTACTCCTGAACCACCAAATGTGGGATAACATACTATTCCAATTTTCATTTTGAATCAATTATTGATTTATAAACTATTTCCTGAGACCTTGTTCTAATATTACTTTTTTGAAGCAACGTATTTTCTCTAGTTGGAAAGGTTCTGTTTGAAAGGAATACAAAAATTATTTCTTCATCAGGGTCAGCCCAAGCCATTGAACCTGTATAACCATAGTGACCAAAACTATTCATTGAAACTCCACCAAAAGTTGAGCCGTGATTACCCTCAATTTGAGGCTTATCAAACCCCACCCCACTTCTATTGTCATACTCACAGTAATAGCATGTATTAAACACATCAAATGACTCTGAATTAAAAAGTCTTTGGTTATTGTAAGAACCTCCTTGAATCATAGCCTGAAGTATAACAGCAACTTCATAGGAATTAGAGAATAATCCAGCATGTCCAGATACACCTCCAAGCATTGCTGCACCCTCATCATGAACATAACCATGTAGTTTTGAATATCTAAAAAAATCGTCTTCTTCAGAGGGGACAATCTCATCTAAACTTAATTTTTTATATGGATTAAACATTGTCCTTTCAAGTTTAAGCTTGTTAAAAATTCTTTCTTCTGCTAATACATCAAGCGGTTTACTATATATGTCTTCGAACCAAAATTTTAAAAAATAAAAAGGAAGGTCCGAATATTTAAATTCAAGTTTTTCAATCAATTCACTATCAACAATTGATTTAAATATTTTTTCCTCATAATTTCTTTTTAGAAATAGATTCTCAGTAACAGGTGTTGAAAATGATGATCTTGAATTAGTCTTATAAAATCTTGTCTTAGGTTTTTCTTTTCTATTTAAAGTCTCTTCATAAAATGGGATCCATGGTCTTAACCTAGCGTAGTGAGATAACATTTCTTTTAATGTAATTTCTCCTTTATCTGCAAGTTTTTTTTTTGGAAATAGCTGATTAAGTCTTGTATTTAAAGAAAGATTCCCACTCTCATATTCTTGGATAACTAAAGGCATAGTAGCTAGAATTTTAGTAATCGATGATAGATCAAATACATGGTTATTCTCAAGTTTATTTAATTTTTTATAAGTATGATATCCAAAACTTTTATTGTATACAATTTTACCTTTTTTAGAGACTAACATCTGAATTCCTGGAGCCATCATTGAGTCTATAGCAGATATCGCAATTGAATCTAGATATGAAAGTTTTTTTTGATCAAAACCTTCATAGGCAGGTCTTGAATATCCAAGAATATTATTCTTATCAATTGATATACCGTGATTTACAGGATAAAAATTATTTGAGACAGGTAATTTCCCTTTAAAAGACCTTATACCTGTCAATAAATCAGCCATGATTTCTTGAGAGATCATATTATTTTGATAACCCACAACAATTGAATTGAAACTATCAATTTTTTCAAAAGAATTCAAACTATATGGATTAAGGAATAAACTTAATATTACATTATTGTTCTCACCTATTTTCTCAATAATTTCAGATATATTTTTAGGTATTATATTGGAAGAATATGGACTAGAACTTGATCCATGATAAGAGATTATTATACCATCATATTTTGTTTTTTCAAAGAGAGGATCATAATCTTTTGAATTATAGGAATCAACATCAACATATTTTTTTAGTTTATTAAAGAGATAGCTTGATTCATTTCCAAATGAAACATGTAAATACTTTTTATCTTTTAAAAGAGGTAGAGATTTGGAATTGTTTTTAACTAATGTTATTGCTGACTCCATTGCTCTTGAATACAAGAGGGTGTCTTTTGGCGTATTAACTCTCTCAAGAATATTTTCAGAGGAAATCTTTATCGAACCATCTAAATTAGATTTAGCTTTTAGAGATAAGATTTTTTTTACTGATTCAGATAATTTACTCATCGGGATCTTACCGCTTTTTAGCTTTTCTGCAATTAGATTGATACCCTTAGTAACATCTGTAGACATCAAGATAATATCATTTCCAACCTCAAAAGCTCTCAGGTCAACATTGATAGTAGGATCTTGAAGAACACCTTTCATGTCAAGTGCATCTGTTACTGTTATCCCACTAAATTTATATTCTTCTCTTAAAAGATTACTTATTGTTTTTTTTGACAACGAAGAGGGATATTTTTTATCTAAAGATGGAACACTAAGATGAGCTGTCATAACAGATTCTACAACACCATCATCAATTAATTTCTTAAAAGGATATAACTCAACTTCATTAAGTCTTTTCATACTTCCATTAATAACAGGAAGCGTCTTGTGAGAGTCTTTGTCAGTATCCCCATGACCAGGAAAATGTTTAACTGATGTAAATACTCCTGCCTCTTTATGGCCATTTATGTAGGCTTTTGCTTTTTGATATACATTCTCGGGATCTTCACCGAAAGATCTATTTCCAATTATTGGATTTTTTGAATTATTATTTACATCAACTGACGGAGAAAAATTATAATTAACTCCAAGAGCCTTATTTTGCTCTGCCATTCTTTTTGATATATTTTTTACTAGGTTATTGTCTTGGATAGCACCAAGTGTCATGTTCCAAGGATGAGGAAAAACATCAGACAATCTTTGTGATGGGCCCCATTCAGCATCCATAGCAACTAACAAAGGTGTTTTAGAAATTGCTTGAAACTTATTTAGCCATTCAATGTGAGATTTTGTTGTACCAATTGAAAATATTAAACCACCTATTTTATTTACTTCAACTAGTTTTTTTATTTCTTCAAAATCTGACTGCTCTGGTGATACCCAATTAATAAATAATTGTGCAATTTTTTCTTCTAATGAAAGAGAATTATAAATACTATCTACCCAATGTTTCTTTTCATGATTTAACTCAGAATAAATTTCCTGTGAATAAATTAACGAGGTGTTAAATAAAATTGTAAATAGAAGAAGTTTTTTCATTTTCAAATAAATTTTGACAACCAAGAAGAACTTAGCTTGATTTCAAAATTATTTAAAAGTTCTTTCTTAGTACTAACTGTCATATTGAATATAACTGTTTCTGGTGAAAAAGATCCATTTTTTAAATTGTTTTTTAAATCTTTAAGAGTAGTTGATTTAATTGACGAACCCATTTTATAATTAACTATAAGTCTGTCTAATAAGTTCTTATTTATGGTATTGGAAATATCTTTTAATAATTGAAGTGAATAGTCAATTGAACATCCTCCAATTGGATTAAATTCTTCATTAACTGCTATGACTAAAAAACGATTATTTAATATATTAAAAGATGCTTGCAGCTCTTTATTATGAGCCATCCAATTATTCACAAATAATTCTGATTTTTTATTAATAATATCAACATCAGATTCTGTAAAATCATCATTGGATTGGTAGATCCATATTCTTGATTCATCAGATATTTTATCAAATTCTACTTTCATAAATCTTCTGCTTTTTCAATCATTTGAGCAATATCTAAAACATCCATATTTTTTTGTTTAGCTGTCATACCATCACTCATCATAGTGTTACAAAAAGGACAACTTACAGCAACTATTTCTGAATCTGTATTTATAGCCTCTTCTGACCTTTTAATATTGATATCTTGATTTCCTTTTTCAGGCTCTTTAAACATTTGGGCACCACCAGCACCACAGCATAAAGATTTTGATTTACAACTCTTCATTTCAATTAACTCAGCATCAAGTTTCTCAATAACTTCTCTTGGAGCTTCATAAATACCATTTGCTCTTCCTAAATAGCATGGATCATGATAAGTTATCTTCTTACCCTTGTAGTATCCTCCACCAATTGTAATTTTATTTTCTTTTATAAGATTATTAATAAAAGTAGTATGATGAATAACTTTATAATTACCTCCTAATTCAGGATACTCGTTCTTAATTGTATTAAAGCAGTGTGGACAAGTTGTAATTATATTTTTAATATTATATGAATTTAATATTTCAATATTGGAAATAGCTTTCATCTGAAATAGAAATTCATTACCTGCTCTTTTTGCAGGATCACCAGTACAGGACTCCTCTTTACCTAAAATAGCGTATGAAATATTTGCTTTGTTTAATATTTTAACAAAAGCCTTAGTCACCTTTTTTGAACGATCATCAAAACTACCAGCACATCCAACCCAAAATAAGTACTCTGGGTTTTCACCTTTTGATTTAAGATCTGATAAAATAGGTACTTTCATATTAAGCTTTATTT
>LUMP01000335.1_pt1 | contig 19220 bp, 20 predicted proteins | sample 729641 | NCBI WGS metagenome assembly LUMP01 (sample SAMN03860260, study PRJNA289734) | marine metagenome | biome: seawater column; feature: ocean; material: water; isolation source: Red Sea water column Station 12 - depth 47m | place: Saudi Arabia: Red Sea | collected 2011-10-15 | depth 47 m | reverse complement strand
CTATTATACCATTGACTGCTAGCTTTATTCGATCCCGAATAATTCCATCTAAAGCTCCTACCTTGGAAGCTCCATCCAAATAGACTCGGCCCACATCTATATGATCAATTATTTTAATCTGATTTCCAGTCAGATCTACCATTGTTCCATTTGAAGCTAATAATGAAGAAATACCTTTACTTTCTCCCAGTTTAACATGCTCCCTCAAATGTCGGTGTTCTCCGTGCATTGGTATTAAAAATTGAGGTGAAACTATATCATGCAGTATTGAGAGTTCCGGTCGATTGGCATGGCCAGAAACATGATAATTCCCAGAACTGTCATCGACAACATCGACACCTTTTTCTGATAGCTGATTAATGATTTTTATAACGCCTCGTTCATTGCCTGGTATTGTTTTTGAAGAAAATAGAAATAAGTCGCCTTCGCTTAAGGTAATTCCTTGATATTTTCCATTTGCAAGTTGTGACGAGGCAGCCCGCCTCTCACCTTGTGACCCTGTTACTATCAAGAGAAGGTTCTCCTTGGGAATTGACTTAGCGTCTTCTGGGGATATTACCGTAGGAAATTCTGATAGTACGCCAGTTTCGAGAGCAACCTCTATCATTCTTTTCATTGCTCTTCCCATCAAACAAACAGATCTACCCGCAGCTTCACCCGCCTCAGCAATTGATTTAATCCTCGCAATGTTGCTCGCAAAAGTTGTTGTAACAACCATGTTAGAGCATGCCTCTATTAGCTTACGTATTTCTGGTCCAACTTCTGACTCTGAACGACCAACGCTAGCTGAGAAGACGTTAGTGCTATCGCATATCAGCGCACGAACGCCAGTAGAACTAACTTCTTGCCACAACTCTTTGTCAAAGCGATCACCAACAACAGGATGCTCATCAAGCTTAAAATCACCTGTATGGATCAACCTACCTTTTGGACTATCAATAACCAAGGCACTACTTTCTGGAACTGAATGTGGTACTGGTAAATATGAGACACTAAATGGTCCAACTTTTATCGATTCTGGCCAAGGCGAAACAACATTTACTATTCTAGCACTTTGCCCATTTTCTTCTAATTTGCGTTTCGCGATGCTAGCGGTGAAAGTTCTGGCATATACTGGAGCGCCAAGTTCCTTCCAAAGATGACCAATTGCTCCAATATGATCTTCATGAGCGTGTGTTATAAATATTCCTTCAATCCGATCACGCCGTTCTTTCAACCAGGCAATATCGGGAAATATCAAGTCAACACCAGGTGTTGAGTCCATATCTGGAAAAGCAACACCCAAATCAACTATTATAAATTTCTCTTTATCTTTTGCCCCATAACCATAAACATAAAGATTCATGCCGATTTCACCAGCACCACCTAATGGTAAATAAATTAGTCGGTCTTTACTCATTAACTATCGACGCTTTTATTACAGTCAAATATTAAGCGGAGACCGTGCATCGTTAAGTTATCTTCAACCGCCTCAAAAAGTTGATCACTTGATTGAAGTAAAGGAGCTAATCCACCTGTAGCGATAATCTTCATAACTTCTTGTTTTTCTTCTATTATCTTTCTGCAAATTTCCTTAACTAAACCAATATAACCCCAAAAAACCCCAGACTGCATACACGCAACTGTATTGGTTCCAATAACCTCTTTCGGTCTCGCAATATCAACATGAGGTAATGCCGCTGCCATTTGATGCAAGGCTTGAAGAGATAAGTTGACACCAGGTGCAATAACCCCACCTACATAGGCACCATCTTTGTCAACCACATCAAAAGTCGTTGCAGTTCCAAAGTCCACGATAATTAGATTACCGCCAAAAAGGTCATAACCAGCAACAGAGTTAACAATTCTATCTGGACCAACTGCCGTACCAGCATCAACTCGAACGTCTATAGGTAATTTACAATCCGATTTTCCAACAACAATTGGGCGCGTATTGAAATAACGATCCGATAAAACTCTCAGGTTAAATACAACGCGAGGTACAGTAGATGATATTATAACATCGCTAATATCTGCCTTAATGTTTTGTAATGACATGAGTGAAGATAACCAAACAAAATATTGATCGGCTGTTCTCTGATGATCAGTGGCCGTCCGCCAAGTTGAAATAAATTCATTACCATCCCAAATCGAAAAGATGGTATTCGTATTTCCGCAATCAATGGCAAGCAACATTATTTCTATCCATTACTAAAGAAAATCTCAGCGGCGGCTATTTTCATTTGTTCCATGTTATTTGTAAGCACCAACTGCCCTTTTTCGTCAATAGAGTCAAATATACCTCTATATTCGCTGCTCGGTGTGCGAGCTACAATTTCCTTTCCAAGATTTGCAGCTCGTTTCATCCAAATCTCTCGAATTTTGGAAAACCCCATTTCTTGAAATTGGCTTTCTCGAAAAAGATAATGATTAGCAATTGATTTACAAAATTCAACTGGGTCTATTTCAACACCACTCTCATTAAATATTGAACCAGGTTCTGTAGTAACCTGACTTAACTTTTCCAACCTTGGTACAGACATTAAATTGATACCAATTCCAATTGCTAAAGCTGTGGCGTTATCAATTTTTTTTGTTTCTAATAAAATTCCACATATTTTTTTTTCGTTCAATAGAATGTCATTTGGCCATTTAAGTGATAGTTGATGACCGCTACCTATTTCTTCATCTATGGCATCATACACAGAGATAGCAGCTACAAACGACCGTAAAGCCAATTTTTGCAAATCATCATCCAGTTTTATTAGAATTGTTCCTGAGAAATTTCCAACTGGATCAACCCATAAACGAGCAGAGCGTCCACGACCGTTCGTCTGTTTTTTTGCAAGAATAAAAGTTGGCTTGTCAACAAACTTAGCGCGTCTTAGTGCCTCAGAGTTAGTACTCTCGGTCTCGTCTAAAATAACAAAATCAATTTTCATATTTAATTTAACAAAGAAAACGCAGCAGCCTTTGCCATCTGCTCAACTCCTAATAAACTGACAATACCAAATATCATAATCGCAGCGGAAGCTGTCCATATTGTCCTCAGAATGGGAGATTTAGCATCATCTAAGGGCGTCTCAGGCATTTCCCCAAAATAAATAAAGTATACTATTCTTAAGTAATAAAAAGCACCAATCACAGAAGCCAATACACCCAAAACCGCTAAATATACCAGTTCTGCATTTATTGCTGCTCTCAAGACTTCAAATTTAGCGAAAAAACCAAGCATAGGTGGAATACCAGCAAGACTAAACAATAAAATCACGAGAGCTATGGCTTTTCCGGGATCTGTTTCTGATATCATCTTTAACGAGGCGATTTCTGTAACAGACTGACCATCTTGTTGCATCGACATAACTATAGCAAACACACCAATATTCATAGTGATATAAATGGTCATATATTCTAAAACTGATTGCACCCCAAACTCAGTACCAGCAGCTAAACCAATAAGAGCATAACCCATATGAGCTATGGACGAATAAGCTAATAGACGTTTTAGATCAGTTTGCCCTATCGCAGCAAAGGCTCCAAGAAACATTGATAAAATAGAAAGTAGTGCAATAATTTGCTGCCAGTCATTTATAATATTTCCAAATGCATCATACATTACACGGATAAACAAACAAATGGCCGCCATTTTAGGAACGGTTGCAAAAAAGGCTGTAACCGGTGTTGGTGCGCCCTCATAAACATCCGGAGTCCACATGTGAAAAGGTACGGCAGAGACTTTGAATGCCAAACCTGCAATTACTAACGCTAACCCAAACAGCAAACCCAAAGAAGGGGCGTCAGTGCTTACATTAGATAGAATGCCAGAAAATAATGTTGTTCCTGAATAGCCGTAAACAAGGGCTGAACCATATAGGAGTAAGCCAGAAGAAAGGGCTCCAAGCACAAAATATTTCAAACCAGCTTCAGTTGACTTTACACTGTCTTTTTTAAATGCAGCTATTACATAAAGTGCTAACGATTGTAGTTCCAAACCCATATAAAGAGACATTAAATCTCCAGCCGACACCATAACCATCATACCCACGACCGAAAGCGTAACTATTAATGGATATTCAAATCTGAGAAATCCCCTTCTTGACATATATTCCTGACCCATTACCAAAACAACGGCAGCAGATAACAATATGATTATTTTTGAAAATCGAGAAAACGCATCATTGATGAACATGCCTCCAAATGCAATTTCTGTTTTTTCTTCTGAAAATATAATCAAAAAAGCTACTAAAATAAAAATAAACGCAGTAACCCATGTTACTCTTTTAGCGAGTTCATCCTTTGAGGTGTATACGACACCAAGCAAAGCAACCATGGCATAAACTGAAAGAAAAATTTCAGGAAAGATAATATTTAAATCGTCATAAATCACAGCTCAGACCTCTAATTCTTAACCATGGAGGTTTGTATTAAATTTGAAGAGCTAACTTCCTCATGGTAATTGGCGACTAAAACTTCCACTGATGGGCCAATAATATCCAGAACAAGTGCAGGATAAATACCAAGCAGTAAAGTAAAGAAAATCAATGGCGCAAAAACTGATTTTTCACGAAAACTCATGTCTTTTATAGATCTTAAGGCCTCTTTGATAAGATCACCCATGACTACTCTTCGGTAAAGCCACAATGCATAAGCAGCAGATAGAATAACACCTGAGGTAGCAAATAAGGCAACCCACGTATTAACCTGAAAAATCCCTACTAAGGTTAAAAATTCACCAACAAAACCCGAAGTTCCAGGTAGTCCAACATTCGCCATAGTAAAAAACATAAATATTAAAGCATAACTAGGCATAACATTTACTAATCCGCCATATGCTTCAATTTCCCTAGTATGCATTCGATCGTAAATCACACCAACACATAAAAATAGAGCTCCTGAGATAAAACCATGGCTAAGCATCTGAAATATAGCACCATCGATCCCCTGCTGATTTACTGCGAAAATACCCATGGTTACGTATCCCATGTGTGCGACTGAAGAATATGCAATAAGTTTCTTCATATCGTCCTGGACCAGTGCGACTAATGAAGTATAAATGATCGCAATAGCTGAAAGCCAAAAGACGAAATTCGTCATTTCAGAGGCTCCTACTGGAAACATAGGAAGACTAAATCTCAAAAAACCGTAACCACCCATTTTTAAAAGAATTGCTGCTAGGACAACCGATCCAGCCGTAGGTGCTTGTACGTGGGCATCAGGTAACCATGTATGAACAGGCCACATCGGCATCTTTACAGCAAAACTGGCAAAAAAGGCTAGAAATAATAAAGTTTGAAAGCCACCTAGGATTTCAAAACCCATCAAGTTTATTGAGCCATAATCGAATGTATAATTCATTAGTGAGGGAATATCTGATGTTCCCGCAACGTTGTACATTGAGATCATCGCTATCAACATCAGGACCGAACCTAAAAGAGTATATAGAAAAAATTTAAAAGACGCATATATGCGATCTTTCCCACCCCAAATACCTATAATTAAAAACATAGGAATTAGGCCAGCTTCAAAAAACAGATAAAAAAGAACTAGGTCTAAAGCCATGAATACCCCTAACATAAGGGTCTCTAACAATAGAAAAGCTATCATATATTCTTTTACACGTGTCTCTAAACTCCATGATGCCCAAATTACCAGAGGCATCATAAAAGTTGTAAGCATAACAAAAAGTATTGAAATACCGTCAACTCCAAGCTTGTAAGTAAGTCCCATTATCCAACTGTAACTTTCAACCATTTGAAAATTCGTGTTTTGAGCGTCAAATTGAGCCAGAATTAATAGAGACACCAAAAAGGTCGCAATTGTGGTAAACATCGCTACTCGCTTGCAGACCAATTGAGCAGCAGCATCTTCTCCTCTTGCAACCATTAAAAGAACAAAAGCAGCAAAAGCCGGTATAAAGGTAACCATAGATAGAAGTGGTTGATCCATATTCATTTTACTCCCACTGCAAAAATCATCCAGGTAAGCAATAAAAGGATACCCAACACCATAGCCAGCGCGTAACTAAAGATGTAGCCAGATTGAAATCGAGTAGACATCCTAGTAACAAGAGGGACAAGGCTCATAGCTATCCCATTGATGGAACCATCAATTATGCCACCATCACCTTTTTTCCAAAAAATCCGACCAATAACTTTAGCACGAGAAACAAACAAAATTTCGTATATTTCATCAAAATACCATTTATTTAAAAGGAATCTGTATAAAGGATCTAACGTTGAGGCCCATTCACTGGGTTTTTTCTTATCCCAAACGTAAAACCACAGAGCCATTAAGAGTCCAAGTAGCATCGCTATAAACGGGCTTATTTTTACCCAAATTGGAGCATAATGAGCATCGTGCAAGACATGATTTTCCGGGCTCATGTAGATTGCTCCTTGGGGCGGAAGAGCATCTTCTAATTTTTCATTATTTTTTTCTACTATGTTTTCTTCTTTTGTTTTTGGTAGCGTTTGCTGGTATTCACTTTCGATACCAAAAAAATTTGCCACTTGGTAATCTTTTCCAAAGAAACTAGAGTACCAGATCATCCCAGACAATATTGCGCCCAACCCAAGAAGCCCAAGTGGTATTAGCATTACCATCGGGCTCTCCTTTGCATGGGAGTAGGCATGACTGTCACTTTTAGGTTGCCCAAAAAACGTCATAAGCATCAAACGCCAACTGTAAAAACTTGTGAAAAGAGCGGCTATCACCAAAGTCCAAAATGCGAAGCCCGCGTTTGTGCCTGCCCAAGCACTTTCAATAACCGCGTCCTTGGAAAGGAACCCTGCAAAACCAATATGAGTTAAAGGAATTCCAACTCCAGTGATTGCAAGTGTACCTATCATCATCGCCCAAAATGTGTAGGGGATTTTTTTTCTTAACCCTCCATAATTTCGCATATCTTGCTCATGATGCATCGCATGAATAACAGAGCCAGCACCTAGAAACAGCATAGCTTTGAAAAAGGCATGCGTAAAAAGGTGGAACATGGCGACAGAGTATGCTCCCACCCCAGCAGCCACAAACATGTATCCTAACTGAGACATTGTTGAATAAGCAATCACACGCTTAATATCATTTTGCACCAAGCCGATTGTGGCTGCCACAAAAGCAGTAAATGCCCCAATGATTGTGATGAAGCCAAGGGCTGCTGGGGCATATTCCATTAAAGGAGACATTCGACAAACCAAGAAAACCCCTGCAGTAACCATCGTCGCCGCATGTATTAGAGCAGATACAGGAGTAGGCCCCTCCATGGCGTCTGGCAGCCAAGTATGCAAAAATAATTGAGCTGACTTTCCCATTGCTCCTATGAATAGTAAAACAGCAATTAGGTTAGCTGCATTCCAATCTGTCCACAAAAAAGTTAATGTTGTTTCAGCTAATTTTGGTGCAGCTACAAAGATATCATCGAAGTTAATGCTGCCAGTAACCATAAAGAGCGCAAAGATACCCAAAGCAAATCCAAAGTCACCAACTCTATTAACAACAAAAGCCTTTATTGCCGCAGCATTTGCAGTTTGTTTTTTATAGTAAAAGCCAATCAGAAGATAGGAAGCAACTCCAACTCCCTCCCATCCAAAGAACATCTGTACTAGATTATCAGAAGTGACCAACATCAACATTGCAAAAGTAAAAAATGATAAATAAGCAAAAAACCTTGCTTTATAACGCTCATCATCTTGCCAATTCTCATCGTGAGCCATGTAACCAACACTGTAGAGATGAACCAAAGCAGAAACTGATGTTACAACAACTAACATTATTGAAGTAAGACGATCTAATCTAATGGACCAATCAGCTGATAAGTTACCACTAACAATCCATCTAAAAAGAGTTATTTTTTCGGTAGCAAGTCCATGTGAAAGAAATACAATCCAACTCAAAAAACATGACGCAAATAATAAAACTATGGTTAGATAAATGGCAGCCTTCTCACCAATAGATTTCCAAAAAAAACCACCAATAATTGCCCCTAGAAGAGGTGAAAATAAAATAATTTGTTCCAAAATATCACCCCTTCATGACATTCACATCTTCAACAGCAATTGTTCCCCTAATACGGAAAAAGCTGACTAAGATTGCTAAGCCAATAGCCGCCTCAGCAGCAGCTACAGTCAAAACGAATAGTGTAAAAACTTGGCCAACCAGGTCATTCATATAACTGGAGAAGGCTACCAAATTTATGTTTACCGAGAGTAACATAAGCTCAATCGACATTAATAATATAATCACATTTTTTCGATTTAAAAAAAGACCAAATATTCCAATCACGAAGAGCATCGCTGCTACTGTCAGATAATGTTCTAAAGTAATCATTTAATGAACTTTCTCATAACAAGAGGCTTCAACATTCAAAGACCCTGACCAGGTTTGACATCTTTAAGAGATATAGATTCATCTGGATCCCGATAAATTTGCGTCAAAATATCCTGTCTTTTAACATCTTTTCTATGCCTAAGAGTCAAAACAATTGCTCCGATCATAGCGACAAGTAAAATTAAACCAGCCAGCTGAAATAATAGAAAATACTGGTCATAGATCAAAAGTCCAAGTGCAGCGGTGTTATGCGTATCTGAAGGAATTGGCGCGCCTAGAACCATTTTAGCTCCATCTGAAGGAACCCAGACAGCAAGGCCCATTGCTAATTCCATCAGCAAAACGATCACGATCAATAAACCCAATGGTAAATACTTTGCCATTTCTGCCTTCAAGCTGGCAAAATCTACATCAAGCATCATAACAACAAAAAGGAAAAGAACTGCAACCGCACCAACATAAACGATAATCATCAGCATCGCTACGAATTCAGCACCAAGCAGAATAAATAGTCCAGCAGACGATAAAAAGGATAAAATCAGCCATAATACAGAGTGGACTGGATTTCGACTTAAAACTGTAAATAACCCACCAGTTATGGTGCTCAGAGCAAAAAGATAGAATGCAAATACTGCTGCTCCCATTTTATTTGACCTCAACTTTTATATACATCTTGTTGGTTTTCATTGATAAACTCGTTTGATTTACTAATAAGATATTTATTATCTATAAGGCGCGTCCAGCTCTAAATTCCGTGCAATTTGAGCTTCCCAACGTTCACCATTTTCCAAAAGCTTTTCTTTATCATAAAAAAGCTCTTCTCTGGTTTCAGTTGAAAATTCAAAGTTGGGGCCCTCTACTATTGCATCAACAGGGCAAGCCTCTTGGCAAAAACCACAATAAATACATTTTGTCATATCAATATCATAACGAGTTGTACGACGACTACCGTCTGATCGTGGTTCAGCATCAATCGTGATAGCCTGAGCTGGGCAAATTGCTTCACACAACTTGCACGCTATACACCTTTCTTCTCCGTTTGGATATCTGCGCAGAGCGTGCTCCCCTCTAAACCTAGGGCTTAGTGGGCCTTTCTCATAAGGGTAGTTTATAGTTGTCTTCGGAGCAAAAAAATACTTGAGGCCAAGTTTCATTCCTTGCCATACATCAGCCAGGAAAAAGTATTTTACCGCACGAGTATAATCAATTTTAGCCAACTTAGCCTCCCACCAAATAACGAGCATAAAAGCTACCAAAAAATTCAAATTTCGCAGCAAAAGCAACAAAAACAACCCAAACCAATGAAAATGTCAAGAAAACCTTCCAACCTAATCGCATTAATTGATCATATCTGTAACGTGGGGTTATCGCTTTAATCATTGCAAAAATAAAAAAGAAAAAACCCATTTTTAAAAGCATCCAGAAAACTCCATCTGGTAGGCCAGGAATTGGAGATAACCATCCGCCAAAAAATAAAAGACTAGTTAAGGCACACATTAAAAATACGGCAATCAACTCACCGGCCATAAAAAGCAAAAATGGTGTAGAACTATATTCAACTTGGAAGCCAGCAACTAGTTCAGACTCAGCTTCAGGTAAGCCAATACCATCCCAAAATTCCGTATTCTGTGTCTTGAGCAGCAACAATGGCCCCAAAATTCATGGATCCGGTAGAAATTATGACTCCTATAATCACAAGACCTATTGATACTTCATATGAAATCATTTGGGCAGCAGAACGCAAAGAACCTAAAAATGGATATTTAGAATTTGAAGCCCAACCACCCATTATGACGCCATAAACTTCAAGTGATGAAATCGCAAAGACGTACAGGATAGCCACATTCAAATTTGACAGCTGCCAACCATCATTCAAAGGGATTACTGCCCAGGCCAAGATAGCCATTACAAATGAAACGACTGGTGCCAAGAAAAATACAAATTTATCCGATCCAGCAGGTACAACAATTTCTTTAAAGACTAATTTCAGCATATCGGCACCAGACTGCAACAATCCGAATGCTCCAACTACATTTGGTCCCCTCCGTAATTGAACTGCAGCCCAAATTTTTCGATCTGCGTAAATTAAAAAATAGGCAGAAAGAAGTAAAAACACAGCCATCAGTAGACCCTGACCTATCAAAATAAGCGCCAAACCAAAATTTGAGGCTATTAAATCTGCTGTTACAATTTCAACTTTTGCAATTAATTGTGAAAATATTTCTGTCATTTAAACTTACACCGTCTCATTCTGCTGCAACTTTCGACTTAGCTCTAGCTTTAGCATTAGCAGACAACTCAGCCATTACGCTTGAAGCACGCGCAATTGGGTTTGTTAGATAAAAATCTCGAATTTTATTTTTAAAATTTTTCTCTAATAGTCTACCCCCTTTTATCAGTTTCCAATCATTGACTGGCACCTCGTCTACGCAGCCTAAATTTGGATGCAAGCTAGTTAACATTTTTCGAAGTTGAGCCAAGTTATTAAAGGGTAAACTATTGCCAAGTTCACTTGAAAGAGCTCTGATGATTGCCCAGTTTTCTTTAGCTTCACCAGGTGCAAAATTCGCTCTATTACATAATTGAGGGCGGCCTTCGGTATTAACAAACAATCCACTTTCTTCTGTGTAAGCAGCAGCAGGAAAAATAATATCTGCATTATGGGCACCACGGTCACCGTGACTTCCTTGATAAATAACGAATGCATCCGTATCCAGTTCGATTTCATCAGCTCCTAGATTGTATATAACATCTGCTTTAGCTATCTCATCGAGCATGTCACCATCAGCAACCGCTCCAATGTCTAAAGCGCCAACTCTGGATGCTGCTGTATGCAAATTTAAAAACTTTGACCCAGTTTTTTGAACTAGTTCCATTACCTTCGCTAATACAGCCATCCCATCTTTATCGGAAAGAGCACCTTGGCCTAAAATGATTAAACTTTTTTTACTGGCAGCTATCGAACTTTCATTTTGAATTAATTCTCTGATCGCTTTTCTTCCTTGGCCGCAGTGGCGGTAATCATAAGTTAAATCACAAGGCTCTCCTATAACCTTTATCTCTGCCCCATTTGACCATGCTTTTCTAATGCGAGCATTAAATGTTGGCGCCTCATCCCTAGGATTGGACCCTATAATATAAATTATTTCAGCTGTATCCACATCCTCAATCATAGCAGTCCCCACATAGGCACTGCGATTATCACTGGGAAGTTTAGTGTTATCTATGCGGCACTCAACGCTACCCCCTAATCCTTCTACAAACTGCTTCAAAGCAAAAGATGCTTCCACTGAAACCAGATCCCCGATAAGACCAAATATTTTTTTGTTTTTGATTTCCGTTTTTGCCTTAGCCAAAGTTTCGCTCCACGTGGCAGCGCGCAGTTTTCCTTTTTCTCGTATATATGGAGTATCCAACCGTTGACGTCGCAAGCCATCCCAGACAAATCTAGATTTGTCTGAAATCCATTCTTCGTTAATGCCATCGTGATTACGTGGCATTATACGCATAACTTCTCGACCCTTAGTATCCACTCTTATATTGCAACCGAGTGCATCCATTACATCTATAGTTTCTGTTTTAGTAAGCTCCCAAGGACGCGCCGTAAAAGAATATGGCTTTGATGTTAGGGCACCAACGGGACATAGATCGATAATATTACCTTGCAAATTGCTTTCTAGTGTTTCGCCTAAATAACTTGTGATTTCACTATCTTCGCCCCGACCTGTTTGACCCATTTGTGAGGCGCCAGCGACTTCTGTTGTGAACCTTACACACCGAGTACAACTTATGCAGCGTGTCATATGCGTTTCAACGAGAGGACCTAAATCCAAATCATCTGACGCCCTTTTTGCTTCGCGAAAACGAGAAAAGTCAACACCATAGGCCATAGCTTGATCTTGCAAATCGCACTCTCCACCTTGATCACATATAGGGCAATCAAGGGGATGATTGATTAATAAAAACTCCATGACGCCTTCTCTGGCCTTTTTAACCATCGGAGAACTAGTTTTTACAACGGGAGGTTGCCCCTCTGGACCTGGGCGCAGGTCACGGACTTGCATTGCGCAAGAAGCTGCTGGCTTTGGGGGGCCACCAACAATTTCAACCAGACACATTCTACAATTACCAGCAATAGACAAACGTTCATGATAACAAAATCGAGGAATTTCTATACCTGCTTCCTCACAGGCCTGGATCAAAGTCATCGACCCATCTACTTCCAATTCAGTTTCATCAATTATAACTTTACGCAAGTCGCTCATAAGATTACCGTTCATTTTGTTCTACTTTGACCAATAAAAACATATTTCTTGGCACAATTACTTGGGCAAATTTTGCAATTAGGAACATACGACCTGCAAAGCGAAATATACTGGTTTCAATCATATATCGCATCGTCCACTTAGCTCTAAGACTTTACCAGTTAAGCCGACATTATTATCATCAGGACTTAAAACCCACGCTATATCTGATGTCCCAAAGTTCTTGATACAAAATTTTGTAGCCTCATATCTCCCCGCTTCGCGAGCCCCTGAAAGAGACCTGTTTGCGCGCCTTACCACAAGACTAAAAGATCGATCATCCACTTTATCTCGGTTGAGTTTCGTCGAGAATTTATATCCATCAAAAGATACTTTATTTTCTTCAAGTTCGAAAGGATTAGAACATCCAAGTAAGATAAAAAAACAACCTAATAGTGATATTATTTTGGCAAAGCGTCTGACACAGAAAAATAGTTTGGCAGTAAAATTCATTGTGCCGCAACCGCTATATTTTGGACAGATCGCTGATCCTTTATACGATCTTCAATTTCGTCTCGAAAATTTCTTATTAAACCTTGTATTGGCCAGGCTGCAGCATCACCAAGAGCACAAATAGTATGTCCTTCAACCTGTTTTGTAACGTCAAGAAGCATATCAATCTCAGCAGGATCTGCGGTTCCATTTACCAACCGCTCCATAACCCGCATCATCCATCCCGTCCCTTCTCTGCAGGGAGTACACTGACCGCAGCTTTCATGTTTATAAAACTTAGAAAGTCGCCAAATAGCTTTGATTATGTCCGTGCTTTGATCCATAACGATAACAGCAGCAGTACCAAGACCAGAACCAAGTTCGCCGCGTAAATAGTCAAAATCCATCAAAGCGTCTTTCATATTTTCACCTCGCACACATGGCACGGATGAACCACCTGGAATCACAGCTTTGAGGTTTTTCCAACCTCCGCGAATACCACCACAGTGTTTATCGATAAGCTCCTCAAACGAAATCGACATCTCTTCCTCTACAATGCAAGGGTGATTAACATGTCCCGATATCGCAAATAATTTGGTACCTGCATTATTCTCCCTACCAAAGCTCGAAAACCAATCAGCTCCTCGACGCAGTATGGTTGGCACAACAGCAATTGACTCTACATTGTTCACAGTCGTTGGACAGCCATAAAGTCCCGCCCCAGCAGGAAAAGGTGGCTTCATTCTTGGCATTCCCTTTTTGCCTTCCAAGCTCTCCAGCAAAGCAGTTTCTTCACCGCAAATGTATGCACCTGCGCCGTGATGCAAAAACAAATCAAACTTCCAGCCCGATTTAGAGGCATTTTTACCAATCAAACCCGCTTCATATGCCTCATCAATTGCTGCCTGAAGAGCCTCCCTTTCCCGAATATACTCACCTCTTATATAAATGTAGCAAACGTGAGCATTCATAGCAAAACTGGCGATTAGACATCCTTCTACAAGAGAATGCGGATCGTGCCGCATAATTTCACGATCTTTACAAGTTCCTGGCTCGGACTCATCTGCATTTACGACAAGGTAAGCTGGCCTACCATCACTTTCTTTAGGCATAAACGCATTACGTCAGCTATCCTTTCCAGCGCGTCTCTTAATAATAATTTTAATTAATAAAATCAAAGACCAAGTCAACGCAGCTAAAGTAAAAAAATCAATTAGAAACATGTACCGTGGAGATATTTGAAGTGTAGGAGCTGCACCTTGTAATATACTCCAAAACAAAACGGATCCAGCGATTACGATCGCTATCACTCGCCCCTGCTTTTCTGAACTATTTTTACCCAATTCTCTCATTATTACTTTTTTACTCTATTTTCTGTAAAAATATCTCGCCACTCTCGAACTTATTGCTTGCCCCAATGAATAGTGATCGTGTCATCAGTACCATCGATCCTTTTAACGGTATCATTAAATTTTTTTGCCAATGAAACGCTTTTATTGGCAGTTGGACCGCCGTCGTTTACATCGGATAAACTTGTCAAACCAGCCGATGGCTCAACAGAAAAACGACCATTTTGCGGTCCAGGAACAGGAGCATTCCCGCCTCTAAACTGCTCAAGCAGTTCCTCAAACCTACTACCTGAAAGGTCTTCGTAATAGTCTTTGCCAATTTGAGCCATTGGAGCATTGGCACATGCTCCCAAACATTCAACTTCTTCCCACGATAATTTTCCATCTTCCGACAGCGTGTGAGGAGTTGGTGAAATTTTTTCTTTACAGATACTTACGAGATCTTCCGCGCCACATAACATACATGATAAAGTACCACAGACCTGTATGTGTGCTGCAGAACCAACTGGTTGAAGCTGAAACATAAAATAAAAAGTTGCGACTTCTAAAGCTCTAATGTGAGCCATACCCAACATATCGGCAACAAATTCTATAGCTGGTCGCGAAAGCCAACCTTCTTGTTCTTGAGCTCTCCAAAGCAAAGGGATAATTGCCGATGCTTGCCGCCCCTCTGGGTACTTAGTCAGTTGAGCCTCCGCCCATTTTTGATTTTCTGGCGAAAAGGCAAACGATGTGGGCTGATTAGGGTGCAACCTACGAAGCATATTTAAAAACCCACCAAAGTTAAATTTCTGACATTAAGTATTAAAAAAGCTTTTTTCACCGATCAATTTCTCCAAAAACAACATCCATTGTTCCAATTATTGCTGCGACATCTGCCAACTGGTGCCCTGTCGCCATGTGATCCATTGCCTGAAGGTGTAAATAGCCAGGAGCCCTAATTTTGGCTCTATAAGGCTTATTGGAGCCGTCTGAAACGAGGTAGACACCAAATTCTCCCTTTGGTGCCTCTACAGACGCATAAACCTCACCAGCAGGAACGTGGAACCCCTCTGTATATAACTTAAAATGATGAATTAGAGCTTCCATTGACTGCTTCATTTCGGCTCTTCTTGGTGGGCATAACTTGCCATGCGCTAACACAGGCCCATCCTCGCCCTTAAGTTTTTCAATAGCTTGTCTTATAATTGCAACCGATTGACGCATTTCTTCCAAACGAACCAAATAACGATCGTAACAGTCGCCATTTTTCCCCACAGGTATTTGAAACTCAAATTCGTCGTAGCATTCACCATATCTTTGTATGTCATCCTCAGTAACAACACCTATGTCGACATTTCTTTGTTTGAAAATTCTATTTTCAGTAAGAAGCGCGTCTATGTCAGCAAGAACTTTAGGAAATTCTACTGCCCAACTATCAATATCTGCTAACAGCTCTTTTGTTAAATCCTGATGCACACCACCAGGTCTAAAGTAAGCTGCGTGGAGGCGAGCGCCACAAGCTCGCTCGTAAAAAATCATTAGCTTTTCTCTCTCCTCAAAACCCCAGAGCGGTGGAGTCAGAGCCCCAACATCCATTGCCTGTGTAGTCACATTCAAAAGATGATTAAGCACACGGCCAATTTCAGAAAACAAAACTCGAATTAAAGAAGCTCTTTTTGGAATAACTGTATTCGTTAATTTTTCAATAGCTAAACACCATGCATGCTCTTGGTTCATCGGAGCGACATAATCTAATCGATCAAAATAAGGTAAATTTTGCAAATAAGTACGGCTTTCCATCAATTTCTCAGTGCCGCGGTGTAGTAAGCCAATATGCGGATCACAACGTTCAACTATTTCACCATCCAACTCTAAAACGAGCCTAAGTACTCCATGTGCCGCAGGGTGTTGAGGGCCAAAATTAATGTTAAAGTTACGGATTTTTTGTTCTCCTGTAAGAACATCTTCAAACCCTTTGGATCCATCCATTAGCTATCACCTCCGTCATCGGGCAAAATATATTCTGCACCTTCCCATGGAGACATAAAATCAAAGTTTCGGTACTCTTGAGTAAGCTTTACGGGCTCATACACTACTCTTTTTTCAGCATCATCATATCTAACTTCAGTATATCCAGAAGTTGGAAAATCCTTTCGCAGAGGATGACCTCTAAACCCATAGTCGGTTAAAATTCTACGCATGTCTGGGTGACCCGTGAACATTATACCAAACATATCGAAAACTTCTCTCTCAAACCAATTAGCAGATGGATGCACATCAACAATTGAAGTGGCCATATCACCTTCCCTTATCGAAACTCGCAATCTGATACGCTTATTCTGATACATGGATAGAAAGTGGTAGACTAAATCGAAACGTTTAGCTCTTTCAGGATAATCAACAGCAGTAATGTCAACTAATGACGAAAACTTACAACGTGGATCTATTTTTAAAAATTCAACAAAACTAAAAAGTTGAGCTGGCGCAACATCAACGGTCAGCTCTCCATATTCTATAATAGATGTCAAAACACAATCTACGCGCTTAGTGTCTAAATATTGTTTCAAATCTAGAAGCTCAGCTGTCATCGCTTGATTGTCCCTGTTCTTCTTATTTTTTTCTGCAGTGCCAAAATCCCATATAAAAGAGCCTCTGCTGTCGGAGGACAACCTGGGACATAAACATCAACTGGAACAATGCGATCGCATCCACGAACTACTGAATAGCTGTAATGGTAATAACCACCGCCATTAGCACACGATCCCATTGAAATCACGTAACGAGGCTCCGGCATTTGATCATACACTTTTCGTAATGCTGGAGCCATTTTATTTGTAAGTGTTCCCGCCACTATCATCAGATCAGACTGGCGAGGGGAAGCTCTAGGTGCCGTACCAAAACGCTCCAAATCATATCGTGGCATTGAGGTGTGCATCATTTCAACAGCACAACAGGCCAACCCAAAAGTCATCCAATGCAAAGATCCGGTTCGGGCCCAGTTTATAATGTCTTCGGTTGAAGTTACCAAAAACCCTTTATCCTGAAGTTGTTCGTTTAGCTGACGTGTAGAATTTTCCAGATCGGCAGCAGCAGTATTTCCACCGGACATTACTCCCATTCTAATGCCCCCTTCTTCCACTCATAAGCAAATCCAACGGTTAACACCCCTAAGAAAACGATCATCGACCAGAATCCAATCATACTGATATCTTGAAATGCAACGGCCCAAGGGAATAGAAATGCAATTTCAAGATCGAAAATGATAAACAAAATCGAAACTAAGTAAAATCTGACATCGAATTTCATACGAGCATCATCAAACGCATTAAACCCACACTCATAAGCAGAGACTTTTTCGGGATCAGGATTTCGAATAGCAATTACAGCAGCCGCTAACAGCAAAATGATCCCAAGTCCAAGTGCTATACCCAAAAACACCAGGATTGGCAGATATTCTAACAAAAGATCGTCCACAGATGGCTCCTTTTGTGCAAGCGTAAACAACGCTTTGCTTCGGCTAATAGATAGGGGTTTACCGCTCTAACTCACGGGGGTCAACACATGAAAAAGCAATAATGATCTAAAATTATATTTAGTTAAAAGCGGCAAAGCAAAGTTAGATCTCTGAGACTTACGTTAGTAACGCAAAATCACACAATTTTTCACCCTGTTGTACAAAATTACCAACTGAAAAATTTACTTTTTTAATAGTACCATCATTCGGAGCAACTACTTCATATTCCATTTTCATAGCTTCTAAAGCCATGATAGGTTGACCCTTGTAAACTTGAGAGCCATTTTTGATGTTAATCTTTGATATCATGCCTGGCATTGGAGATAAAATTTCATTGTTATCCGCATTATTTTCCTTCTGCACCTCAAAAGCGTTCCGAATTTTGAAAGGAATTTGAGTATCATCAAATACAATAATTTCTTCATCAAATATTTTTGCTTCGGGTAATTTCTTTTCTCTAAAAAGCCATTGTTGCTTTTTAAAAAACACATCATAGCATTCGCTCATAATCGAAATTTTAACTTTTTTTAATTCCGGTTGAGATAAATTAATTTCGAAAATAGTTCCATTATGTGAGAGCTGGAAATTGTAGAATATATCAACCCAGTGCGAATAAGAAAAATGATCTGGTTGGGGCGAAAAATAACACATTGAAGCCGCAATAATCGCTTCAGTTGATATTGGCTTATGGAAAATAAGATCCTCTAACTTTTCTTCAATTAAATCTGTTCGGACCACACCTCTTTTCACGCTTGGATCTTGAGATAATTTGCAAAGAAAATCTAGATTAGTTTTAACTCCCAATATTTCGATCTGTCGCAGCGCTTTATCTAGCTTACCAAGTGCAGATTTTCTATCTTTACCATGAGCTATTATCTTGGCCAGCATAGGATCAAAATATGGAGAAATTATATCTCCAACTTTTATCCCCGATTCTACACGAATGTTGGATGGAAACCGAAGATGCTTAATTTTCCCAACTTCTGGTAAAAAATTATTATTGGGATTTTCAGCATAAATCCTGGCTTCAAAAGCATGACCGTCTATCGAAAGATCACTTTGATCTTTTGTTAGGGATTTACCCATCGCGATCTCAAATTGCCAAGCGACCAAATCAATACCAGTAATTTCCTCTGTAATGGGGTGCTCAACTTGAAGGCGTGTGTTCATCTCCATAAACCAAAATTTATCTTCCTGGAGACCATTTGATCCATCAACAATGAACTCTACTGTTCCTGCCCCCTTGTATCCAATGGCTTTTGCCGCAGTAACAGCTGCTTCACACATAGCTTCTCTCATGCTGCTGGTCATTCCAGGAGCTGGGCATTCCTCTAAAAC
>LUMP01000194.1_pt1 | contig 19242 bp, 19 predicted proteins | sample 729641 | NCBI WGS metagenome assembly LUMP01 (sample SAMN03860260, study PRJNA289734) | marine metagenome | biome: seawater column; feature: ocean; material: water; isolation source: Red Sea water column Station 12 - depth 47m | place: Saudi Arabia: Red Sea | collected 2011-10-15 | depth 47 m | reverse complement strand
GATGCTAAGTCTTGATTTTGCAGATACTGCAATTATTGAGACAATTGCTACTGCAAGAACAATCATGGCAATGGTGCCAAATTCTGGAACAACATGTGTGCCTATGATGTCTATTCTAGTATCGCCATTTTTTACTGGAATGTTAATTGCACGAAATTCTCCATCACTGTCAATTACTTTATAATCTGTTTGAATTGGTGTATCTGAATTTCCTTCATACATCAAAACTATGAAATCTATATCTTGACCACTACTGTCTGCTGAATCAATACTGTTTCTTGGTAAATTTATCTCTAAATTTCCATCAGTATTTGTTGAAATATTAATTTCTAATGAAAGATTTTTTTCATTTAATTCCATAGATGATACTACTCCTCCTTTCATTGTATATTCTACATCAAATGTTCCTGCATCAGGAATTTTAACTTCATAGTTTGATGTGTAAACTCCTGCTGTATCTTTGAAAAATTCTATCTTTAATTCAGTTGATGTGTCTCCACCATAATTTGCTTTGATTGTCACGGTTCCTTCATTTTGCCATTGTGGACCTGCAGCTGTAAATGTATCTGTGAACATTCCATCTTGTGAAACATTAACCTGTGAAACCTGCATCAAATTCTTTTCAAAGAATACTTGTAGAGATACTGGCATACCTGGAATGACTTTTTCGATTGTACCTGTTATTGTAATTACATCTCCTTCTTGATATGCAGTGTTATCTGATGCTAAGGTAATTTTTTGTGCTCCTAATGCTTCTTCTTGTGCAAATGCTGTTGGTAAAGAAATGATGCTAAGTCTTGATTTTGCAGATACTGCAATTATTGAGACAATTGCTACTGCAAGAACAATCATGGCAATGGTGCCAAATTCTGGAACAACATGTGTACCTACAATCTCGATATCAGTTGTAGTTGAATCAAATGGAATTGTTACTTCAGTTCCATTTTGTTCTGCATCATCAGATTCTTCACCGTTAACTAGAACGAAGAATGAACCATCGTTAAATGGTGTGATGATATCTTCTGAGAGATTGATGGTTATTTTACCGTCATCTTCAGCCATGTGGATTGTGATTAACAAAGAATCATCATTTGTTGAAGTAATGCTTTCGACCATACCGCCACTAATGTTGTAGTTTAGTGCATCGGTTAAGTCAGCTGCTTCACTGTGATGTCCTTCTTCATGACCACTGTGGCTTTCTTGTTTAACAAGTCCGCCTTCCAATGTTACAACTGCTACATCGTTGATGTTTGCATCACCGTATGTTGCTTTTATTTTGTATTCGCCGTCATATTTCATCAATGGGCTTGCAGTGTTAATCTCAAATGAGAAACTTCCGTCAGCTGCTGGAGTAATTTGTTCGATTGTTACTACTCCTGTAGAACCTGTTACAATTAATGCAACTGGTGTTCCTACTCTCATGTTACCAACCTGACCATTTACTACAATTGTAGATTCATGATCAAATGTGTCGCCATTAACCTCTATTGATATTGGTATTGCGGCGTCACCATGTTGTTGTCCATGTTCTGCAAAAGCCTGTGATGCGGCTCCCATACTTCCTAATGCCACAATGGACATCAAAAGTACGATAGATTGAACGTTCATCTTGAAAATTGTTTTTATGCTGATTATTTATGTATATTCGAACTTTTATCTCTGAACTATATCTTTGGATAGAAAATTTGCTTATTCTTAGCTGAAATCATTACAATAGTTGTAATTGCTGCCACTAAAACTAATACTGCAATTGTCCCAAACTCTGGAATTACATAAGTTCCAATTATCTCGATTTCTTCAGAACCATATGAGAATGGAATTGTCAAAGTCCAAAACTCTGAAATTGATACTGCATTGTGGTTAGTTTCATCTCCATCAACTAGAACAAAAAATCCATTTTCATCTGTATCAAGGACTTGTTTTGGAAGTGTTATCTTTAATTCCCCATCACAATCTGTTTTAATTTCTATTATCATTGATTTCATTTCTGTATCTGGTGTCATTCCTAGAATCTCTGCGCATGTAATATCATAATCCACCGCATTGTCTTCTATTGCGATTGTTTGTGATAGTTTTTCTTCTTCTACAACTGAATACTCTGGTGCTGTCTGTACACCTGCAGCCATCATTCCTCCATATTCAAATTCTATTTGTGTAGAATTATCTCCATAGTTTACTTGAATTGTATATGTTCCATCTTCTTTCCAAAGTCCGCCAATTGATGTTGCAACTGTTTCAGAAAAAGCACCATCATTTGTTACATCAACCTGTGCAACTGCAACTCTATTTCCCATAGGATTCATCACTTGAATAATTGCTTGCATATCTCCTAGTTTGATCTCAACTAATCCCAAAATTACAACAGATTCTCCGGCAGCATATGCTTCTTTCTCAGTTGTTACTGTCAAAACTTGATCTGATTGAGCAAATACATCTCCTCCAACAAATGGAAATAAAATCAGACTAGATAAAACCAGAATGGAAATCTCTTTTGATTTCAACAATTCTATAATCTCTAGATCATATTTAACCAGTTTGTGTAAAAAAAACCAATTAGAATAGAAAATTTTTGAAATTCTTGAAAAAATTCTAATTAAATATATATTGCGCTCATAGAGACTTTGTTCAGTTTGTATCAAGACTTCTTTTCTATAACTAATGTTATGCATGGGGGATTAAACTAATGGCCACAAAGAAAAATCCAATTTTAGTACCAGATCATGCATATGTTCCAAAACATGAAATTATGAACAAAAAAGATGCTCAGAAAGTTTTAGATCAATTCAATTGTAAACCAACAGAATTACCATTAATCTTTGTAACAGATCCTGCAATTCTTGGACTTGGTGTTAAACCAGGTGATATGATAAAAATCACAAGAAAAAGTGGAACTGCAGGCGAAAGCATCTATTATCGATATGTGGTGGAAACTTAATGTCAGATAATTATATTCGCCGTTGGCCTGTAATTGAAGATATTCTAAAAAGAGAAGGAATTGCAAGACAACATCTTACGTCATTTGATGAATTTCTAGACAATGGTTTACAAAGTATCATTCAAGAAGTTGGGCAAATTGAAATTGAAAATGCTGAGTATCCATACAAAATTCAACTTGGTAAAATAAAATTACAACAACCACGAATGATGGAATTAGATGGTTCTATTACTCATGTAACTCCTGCAGAAGCTAGATTACGAAATATTTCATATGTTGCACCAATAATGATGGAAGCAAGTGTTGTTGAGGATGGCAAAACTCTTGAAACTCGTTTTGTTCACATTGGGGATATGCCAGTAATGGTAAAATCACATGCATGTATTCTGAATACTTTTACAAATCAAAAATTAATTGATCATCAAGAAGACCCACAAGATCCTGGTGGATACTTTATCATTAATGGTTCTGAAAGAGTTGTAGTTGGTCTAGAAGATCTTTCATACAACAAAATTATAGTTGATGCAGAAAAAATTGGTGGAAAAATAGTTCACAAAGCCAAAGTTTATTCTTCAATCATTGGTTATCGTGCAAAACTAGAACTTATCATGAAAGATGATGGAATGATAGTTGCAAAGATTCCTGGTTCTCCTGTAGACATTCCTGTTGTAACTTTAATGCGTGCATTAGGCTTAGAGTCTGACAAAGATATTGCAGGTGCTGTATCATTAGTAGACGAAATACAAGATCATTTGGAAGGTTCATTTGAAAAAGCAGGCGATGTTCCAACTTCAAAAGATGCAATTGTATACATTAGTAAAAGAATTGCACCTGGAATGTTAGAAGAGTTCCAAATTAAACGAGCTGAAACACTTCTTGATTGGGGATTGTTACCTCACTTAGGAAAACATCCTGAAAATAGAAAAGAAAAAGCACACTTTATGGGAGAAGCTGCATGTAAATTATTAGAATTAAAACTTGGTTGGATTGAACCTGACGATAAAGACCACTATGGAAATAAAGTCATTAAATTTGCAGGACAAATGTTAGCTGATTTATTCAGAACTGCATTTAGAAATCTTGTTCGTGATATGAAATATCAGTTAGAACGCTCAGGCCAAAAGCGTGGAATCAATGCAGTTGCTGCAGCAATTAGACCTGGAATTGTTTCTGATAAATTAAACAATGCAATTGCAACTGGAAATTGGGGCCGAGGACGTGTTGGTGTGACCCAATTATTAGATAGAACTAACTACCTTTCAACAATCAGTCACTTAAGACGTGTACAATCTCCTCTTAGTAGAACTCAACCAAACTTTGAGGCAAGAGATCTTCACTCAACCCACTTTGGACGAATTTGTCCTAGCGAAACTCCTGAAGGTTCAAACTGTGGTCTAGTCAAAAACTTGGCATTATCTGCAATTATCTCACAAAATGTTCCATCTGAAGAAATTGTTGAAAAACTATTTGATATTGGAGTATCTGATTTAGTATCAACTTCAAATGATGTCAAAAAAGATGGTACTCGAGTATTTGTTGATGGTAAATTAATTGGATTCCATAAAGATGGTCAAAATCTGGTAGATCAATTACGTGATCTAAGGAGAAGTTCAAAAATTCATCCTCACGTTGGTGTATCTATCCATAAACCTGAAGAAGAAGGTGCTACTCAACGTCTATACGTTAACTGTAATGCTGGAAGAGTTCTAAGACCTCTTGTAATCATTAAAGATGGAAAAACATTACTCTCACAAGATATTCTTGAAAAAATCTCCAAGAAATTGATCTCCTGGAATGATCTTGTACGAATGGGTGTTATCGAACTACTTGATGCAAATGAAGAAGAAAACTGCTATGTCACATTTGATGATAAAAATACAAAAAAATTCACACACATGGAAATTTTCCCATCTGCCATTTTAGGTGCCGGTGCTTCAATCATTCCATATCCTGAACACAATCAATCTCCAAGAAACACATACGAATCTGCAATGGCAAAACAAAGTCTTGGATTTTCAACTCCTATGATGAATACTAGTACATATGTTCGTCAGCATTTCATGTTATATCCACAAACCCCTATTGTCTCAACTCGTGCAATGAACTTACTTGGCATGGAAGAAAGACCTGCTGGTGTAAACTGTGTAGTTGCTGTATTGCCATTTGATGGTTACAACATCGAGGATGCAATTGTACTAAACCGTTCATCTGTTGATAGAGGTCTATTCAGAACTTTCTTCTATAGAATTTATGATACTGAAGCAAAACAATATCCTGGTGGAATGAGAGATAATTTTGAGATACCAAATGCAGATGATAATGTTAGAGGCTACAAAGGAGAAAAAGCATATCGTATGCTTGAAGACGATGGAATTGTAGCAACAGAATCTGGTGTTGATGGCGGTGACATTCTAATTGGAAAAACTAGTCCACCAAGATTCATGGAAGAGTATAAAGAATTTGAAACAAGTGGACCATACAGACGTGATACATCAATTGGTGTAAGACCATCTGAACATGGTGTTGTTGATACAGTTGTTATGACTCAATCTAATGAAGGTGGAAAGATGTACAAGATTCGTGTCCGTGACATGAGAATTCCAGAAATTGGTGACAAGTTTGCATCAAGACATGGGCAAAAAGGAGTTCTTGGTATTTTAGCAAAACAAGAAGATCTTCCTTACACTGAACAAGGAACACAACCTGATGTATTGATTAATCCACACGCATTCCCATCTAGAATGACTGTTGGAATGATGATGGAATCTGTATGTGGAAAAGCAGCTGCTCTCAGAGGAAAACAATTTGATGGCTCTGCATTTGTTGGAGAAAAAATGGATATCGTAAAAGATATTTTGGATAAAGAAGGTTTCAAGTATTCTGGCAAAGAAAAAATGTATGACGGCAGAACTGGAAAGGCATTTGAAGTTGATACATTTGTCGGAGTAGTATATTACCAAAAACTTCACCATATGGTTTCTGATAAAATTCATGCTAGGGCAAGAGGTCAAGTACAAATGCTCACAAAACAACCAACAGAGGGACGTGCTCGTGGTGGAGGTCTAAGATTTGGTGAGATGGAACGTGATTGTTTGATTGCTTATGGTGCATCCATGCTTCTCAAAGACAGACTATTGGATGAATCTGATAAAACTGACATCTTACTATGTGAAAAATGTGGATTAACTGGTTACCATGATGCACGAAAACGAAAATTTGTTTGTGCACAATGTGGTGAAAATGCACCAATATCTTCTGTATCTGTTGCTTATGCTTTCAAATTATTATTGCAAGAAATACTTAGTCTAAACATTGCACCACGTCTAAAACTAAAGGAGAGAGTATAATGTCTGCAACATCTACAAAATCAATTGAGGGTATTACATTTGCAGTTTGGTCTCCACAAGAAATTAGAAAATATTCTGTTTGTGAAATTACACAACCTGAAACATATGATGAAGATGGAATGTCTGTACAAGGCGGTTTGATGGATGGCCGATTAGGTGTTTTAGAACCTGGACAAAAATGTCTTACTGATGGAAACACTGCTGCACGAAGTCCAGGTCACTTTGGTCATATTGAATTGGCAGAGCCTGTTTTACACATTGCATTTGTTGATAATATCTACAAATTATTACAATCCACATGCAGAACTTGTGGGCGCATCAAGATGTCACCTGAAGACATTGCAGAATTTTCAAAAATTAAAAAACGTCACTCATCATACACTGTCCTTTCTCAAAAAAGAATTCCTGACCAAATTCAAGAAAAAGCAAAGAAACAAAAAGATTGCCCACATTGTGGAAAATCACAATACGAATTAATCTTTACAAAACCAACAACCTTTGTAGAAAAAACAGAAATTGGTGAAAACAGATTACTTCCAATAACAATTAGAGAGCGTTTATCAATTATTCCTGATGAAGATCTTTCGTTATTAGGCTATGACCCAAAAACTGCTAGACCTGAATGGTTTGTTTTACAAGCACTACCTGTTCCTCCTGTTACTGTTAGACCCTCAATCATTTTAGAAACCGGAATACGTTCTGAAGATGATCTTACACACAAACTTGTAGATATCATTCGTGTTAATCAAAGACTAAAAGAAAGTAAGGAGGCTGGTACTCCTCCACTAATCGTACAAGACTTGGTTGATCTATTACAATATCATGTTACAACATACTTTGATAATGAAGTAAGTGGAATCCCACAAGCACACCATCGTTCTGGACGTCCATTGAAAACTCTTACACAGAGATTGAAAGGAAAAGAAGGAAGATTTAGAGGATCACTATCTGGAAAACGTGTAGACTTTTCAAGCAGAACTGTCATCTCCCCAGATCCAAACTTGGACTTGTCTGAAGTTGGTGTACCAGAAACAGTTGCAAAAAAATTAACAATTCCTGAAATTGTAACTGATTGGAATATTGAAAAATTAAAGAAATTGGTAATTAATGGACCTTCAACATTCCCTGGTGTAAACTATATCACTCGTCCCGACGGTGTAAAAATTAGATTAGACTTTGTTGAGGATCGTTCTCTAATAGCTGACTCGTTAGAAATTGGTTTCTTAGTTGAAAGACATCTTATGGATGGTGACATTGTATTATTCAATAGACAGCCATCACTTCACCAAATGTCAATCATGGCTCATTATGTACGGGTATTACCTGGAAAAACTTTCAGATTACATCCATCTGTTTGTCCACCATATAACGCAGACTTTGATGGAGACGAAATGAATCTTCATGTACCACAAAGTGAAGAAGCACGTTCAGAAGCAATTCTCTTAATGCGGGTTCAAGATCAATTAATCTCTCCAAGGTTTGGCGGTCCAATTATTGGTGGTCTTCGTGATTTCATTACTGGCGCATACCTACTTACAAAAGATGGAACAACTTTGTCTAGCCAAGAATTTGCAAACCTTGCAATGTTAGGTGGTTACACTGGACAACTACCTGAACCAGATAATAAAAAAGAAAACCTCTACACCGGAAAACAACTCTTTTCTCTTTTCTTACCTGAAGATTTCAATTATGTTATGACATCAAAATGGTCTAAAGGAACAAAGGGACAACAAAAAGATGTTGTAATTAAAAATGGTCAATTAATCAGTGGTGTAATAGATAAATCATCAATTGGTGCTGAAGAACCTGAGAGTGTTTTACACAGAATTGCAAAAGATTATGGTAATGAAAAGGCCAAAGTTTTCTTAAATTCTGAATTAGTTATAATTAAACAGTTCATCACCCATTATGGATTTAGTTATGGATATGGAGACTTGGAAGTACCAAATGAAGGCCGAGAATCAATTAAGGATGAAACACAAAAAACCTATGATGAAATTCATGATCTCATTTCTCAAGAAAAGAAAGGAACTCTAAAAGCAATTAGAGGTATGACCACAAAAGAGACACTTGAGGCCTACATCATGAGAAATCTTAGCAGATTAAGAGATAGTGCTGCATCTACTGCAAATCTTTCATTGGATGATGATAATGCAGGAAAAATTATGGCTACTACTGGTGCCCGAGGTTCTGCATTAAATGTGGGTCAGATGGCTGGTGCTTTGGGTCAACAAGCACGAAGAGGAAATCGTCTTAACAAAGGTTACAATAATCGTGTCTTAACTCACTTTGAAGAACATGAAAGCGATCCTGATGCACACGGATTTGTAAAATCAAATTATCGTGATGGATTATCCACACTAGAATTTTTCTTCCATGCAATGGGTGGTAGAGAAGGTCTTGTAGATACTGCTGTAAGGACACAACAAAGTGGATACATGCAAAGAAGATTGATCAACGCATTAGAACACATTAAACTTGAGTATGATGGTACAGTTAGAGATCCTCACGGTCATATCATACAATTCTTGTATGGTGAAGATGGAATTGATGTGGCAAAAAGTGATCATGGTGAGGCATTTAATATTGACAGACTAATTGAATCTGAAAGTATCGTTGACTCTGGAAAAGCCGCAACAAAAGATGAATCTGCAGCAATCATCAAAAAATACACTTCCACATTTAACCCACGTCTAACAGATGCTGTTAGTAAAGCACTAGGAAGTGCAAAATTAAGTAAAGATGGAATTGAAAAAGTTGCAAAGAAAGGTCTCATGCTATACAATAATGCAAAAGCTGAACCTGGTCAAGCAGTCGGAATTGTAACTGCACAATCCATTGGTGAACCAGGAACTCAAATGACATTAAGAACATTCCACTTTGCAGGAATCGCAGAACGAAACGTAACTTTGGGTCTTCCAAGACTAATTGAATTAGTAGATGCACGAAAAAAGCCAGTAACTCCAACTATGGACATTTATTTAACCGGTGATGCAAAAACAGACCAAACAAAGACTGTACAAGTTGCACGTAATATCTTACAAACTACAGTAAATGATCTTATTTTGGATGTTGATACTGATTATAAAACAAAAATCACTCTAAATCTAAATGAGAGAAAGTTATCTGATCGTGGATGCACATTAGATGATGTTACTACTGCACTAGAATCCAATAAAAAATTCAAAATGGAAACAATGGGAAACTCTGTTGTTCTTAATCTTGTAGATGAAGATGCTGATGCACCTGCTGTAATTACAATTAGAAACAAAGTTCTAAAAACAACTGTAAAAGGTGTTCCAGACATTGCACGTGTAACTATTGTTAAGAAAGGCGATGAGTATGTTATTCAAACAACTGGTTCTAACCTTGCTAAAGTCTTGGAAGTTGAAGGAATTGACAAAAATAATGTTAGAACAAACAATGTATCTGAAATTGCAGAAACACTAGGAATTGAGGCTGCAAGAAATGCTCTCATTAATGAACTAAGTACTACTCTTGAGGATGCAGGTCTTGAAGTTGATCAAAGATATCTCATGTTGGTAGCTGATTTGATGTGTCATCGTGGTTACATGCAACAGATTGGTCGTCATGGAATTGCAGGTACTAAAGATAGTGTTTTGGCACGTGCAGCATTTGAAATTACTGTACCAACCATTGCTGGAGCAGCAAGAACTGGTGAAATTGAACAATTAAGAGGAATTACAGAAAATGTAATTGTTGGAAGTCAAATTCCAATTGGAAGTGGAACTGTAGATTTGTACATGCAGGTTGCAAAGAAACGTGGTTCTGATAAATCCTAAAAATTATTAACAATAAAAAACTGTGATGATTATGATAGAAACTTGGGTTGAAAAAATTCGAACAAACGATCCAAAACAAGTTGCATCATTATATCATGATGATGGACTATTACTAGGAACCTTCTCTGACATAGAACGCAAAGGACATGATCTTATCTTGGCATATTTTGAGAATTTACTAAAATCTAAAGTTGATGTCGAGGTAGTTACACAACATAAACATGAAACTGACTCAATCATTGTAAATTCTGGTTTGTATAATTTCATAGTTGATGGTAAAACTGTAAATGCACGATTCTCATTTGTCTTCAAAAAAACTGAAGATGACTGGAAAATACTCTCTCATCATTCTTCAGTTCTACCAGAAAGTCACTAAGACTTTTAATCATTAAAATTTCTAGACAGACATTGGTCAAAAAAAACTCTGAATCAAAAAAACCACAAGAACCAAAAAGTTTTGCAGCTTTTCTTAAAAAACGTGCACCAATATATCTTGGTTTACTAGGTCTGTTTTTTGTTTTTGCATACCCTGCAATTACAGAAAAAAATCTTGATTCTTTACTAGATGATTCTTTTGAAGGTGATGAAAAAATTGCTTTAGACATGGTAAAATTCTACACGGGACCTAATGACACTGGAATTTCAATGATAGAAGTGATAGAAGAAAAAATTAATGAAAAATTTGAAGGTATCAAAATATTTGATGATGAAAGCACTAGTGCCGAATTCATTGTAGAACCCATCCCGCCATTTTTAGAAGCTAATGATGAATTTACTCATCAGGTAGTTTTTACGTTTAACACCGAAAGTAATCAGCCATTGGTTTACAGTTGGTTTGTAAATATCCAAAATGGAGAAATTTTCCCTAATGATGTTGACTCAAAAAACATCCAACAAACTGTTGATTATTTCGATTAATTCCTTTAGGTATTAATTATCAATAATTTATGAGATATTATGAAAACCAGATTGGGATGTTCATTTGAGATAGATTTTGCTCACACTTTACGAGGTCATCCAAAATGTGGAAAACCACATGGCCACACTTCACGAATAATTGTTGAAGTTCAAGGAGAAGTCAAAAAAGGTGAATCATACGAAGATAACATGATTATTGAATTTGATAAAATGAAGAAATTATGTTGGGCAACAATTGAGCAATTAGATCATAGAAATCTAAATGAACTATTTGATTTTCCAACATCTGAAAATATTACTGCCTGGATATTTGATAATCTAAAAGATAAGGTTCCACTACATTCTGTAAAATTCTTTGAAGGAACAAACAAGTACTGTGAAATCACATCTGATTAAATCATTTAACTGAAATTTCATACGTAACTGTATCTGTTAACGGAATTGCCCCTTTGATTGAATTCCAAACAAACCGTTCTACCAAATACTTGCCTGATTTTTCTGGCATCCATGAAACTGACATTCCTAATTCTTGAGATGGCATTGTTTGTCCTGTTACCCATGATAATAACACCACGTCACTATCCTCATCTTTTATCTGCACTATGTATGTAAAATCCTGAGAAAAATCAACTCTATTTTTAATCTTGGAAAAAATCATCCCTGTTTGTCCAACTACCAAGTCTTCAATTGAATCTCCTGTTTGTCCTAAAATTCCTATTTCCTCCATGATTAATCTCTCAGTCGATGGTATCTTTGTGATAACTACTTCTTTTGCAAAAACATCTAGATCATCACTTGTATTGTATGGTCTTGGTAATGTTCTATCTGAATATTTTGCAATAATTTCTGAATCTGGTAATGCATACAAACGATTGCCACTTGACTGATCATTTTTTGTTAGATAAACTAAACCTTCGAAAATTCCAGAATTTTCTGTCGTTTCAGTAATTTGTAAATCGATTCCTGCCCCGTCGTCATCAGAAAATACATCAACATATACTGTATCGACACTTTCTGGATTTAGATTCATATCCATATCAAATAGTTTTATTTTTGCAGCGTCTTCCGTAACTTCAGTAATTTGTAAATCTCCCAAATTCCAACTTATCTTTGCTGATTCAGATAAAATTACTCCGTCTGCAAATTCAAATGAAACAGTGATTCCAGAATCTTCATCATTTTGTAAATATCCGCCATTTGGCCCACTACCTAACGTTCTTGGATTGGTATCATCTATCCCATCTCCATCTATGTCATGAAGAAACCCTGTTAGAATTATCTCACCCGTAAAAATACCACTTGAAGGATCAGTTTCATACAATTTGTATTCACTTAATCTATGATTATTTGTATAAACATCTACGGAGTATTCTGGATCACCTCCAATACTATCAATCAAATACTTTCCTGTATTCCAGCTAGGTGCGACAATTGTAACCTCTACTTTTTCTGTCCAACTGTAAACTGATTTATTGAAAAATATTGGTGCATATGGTTTGTTATAATCAGGAATATCTTCACCAAAAGCAACTTGTGAAACTGGAATTAAAATCAATAATGTAAAAAATATCTTTAACATAATTCTGCTATGTTTTAATATTATTTATACAAGAATAGTTTGCAATTGAAAAAATCCGAACTTCGTAAATTAATTTCTGATTATAATCTTCTGAAAATTAAATCTAAAAAGCATAATGTTTCAGAAAAATTAAAAGAAATTGAGCACAGATACTATCATGAAACTGGTAGAAAACTATCTGATGATATTAAATTAAGTTAAATCTCCGTCTTTTAGCTTTTGAAGATCTAAAATTCTTAAACACTCTTCGAGCTCTTCTGGTAAATGTTCATTAATTGGTCTTTGGCAATTCTTGCAAATTGTCCCTTCCATATCTGAATCTGGTTTCGCCATCATAATTATCGCCAGTCCTTTAGATTTGGTTCACATTTCGAACATTTAAGTCCGTTTGTTATACTGCCACATTTCGGACATTTTGATGAAAATCCTATGACATCATTTTTCCCTGTTTTCGTATATTTGAATATCAAAATGAAAGCCACCAATATGCCAATTGCGGCACCGGCTACCCAAAGTAACATACTATGTCTAACTCTTTATTCAATTAAAAACTAACTAAAAGTAATCAAAAATTCACGAACAGGATGATCTCTGATTAGAATTTTCTCTTATCGCCTTCTAGTAATCCTGGTCCTATGTGAATTTTGTCTATGTGACTAGATAACATTTCTTTGTCCTCAAACTTTGATTCACAGTATGGACATGCATGTTCTTCCATACATCATATTAGCCTCTACAGAATAAAAGGGACACTTCTCCAAACTACTAGTTTTATCTTTTAGGTATGTCATCTTCTGAACTAAACCTCGATTCTACTGCTTCTGCTTTAACGTCTAGTTCTTTTGTATCGCCTAATTTTTGATATGTTAATTTTTCTAATGTCTGTATGATTGTCCTTGCAGCTCTATACTGTGGAATTCTAGGCTCCAATAATTCGCCATATAATCCAATTCCATTAATTCCATTTAGTTTTGCATATCCTAAAATCAATCCATTAAACCCTGTGATGACTGACTCTGTTGGTGTAGTCTCTATTCCTAATTTCTTTACTAATTCTAGCATATCTTTTGATGTAGTTGTAACATATGTTGTAGGGCTCTTACCAAATGATCTAGATGTATGATATCCTCCGACAGTATAGATGAATTTTGCATCATATCTTTTTGCAACATTTATGACATCCTGACATAATTCATTGAGTTCTTCATTTTCTTGAGGTTGACCTCTGCCTCCTCCAAAAACAATGATATCTTTGCCAAATCTATATTCCCATTTTTCTTCTGGAATTTCGATATAACCTCCTTTATCATAGACATATGGTGGTCTTGATGATGTTGCGTGTCTAAAGGACACTGTTCCCAAACTTTTGTTGATGTGATTTACTACAATACTTCCGACATTTCCCATATCTTGCATTGCTGCTATTATCAGCGGTTTATTCACATCTGCAACTTTTGTATCTTCAAAATGCACATGGATCCCTGAAATTTGTACTTTAAAACATGTTTGGTACTAGGAATGCTAATTGTTAGCACTATTTTAGAATTATAGCACTAGTTAAATATCATTATTGTTTAATTGATGTATAGTTACAATCGTCCGAAGGTTCATCACCTGAGAACTGTCGCCGGAGTACAACCGTTTCCGGCCTTAAGTTCTCTAAATAGAACTGTCGCCGGAGTACAACCGTTTCCGGCCTTAAGTTCATTTTAAACGTCTAAAATCTTCTTTCTGTACCTAATCAAAAGGCATGTTCTACACAGACAGTCTTTGTCATCTATTTCATCTTTTGATAATTTTGGAAATTCAGCACACCAACATGAAATATCATTATCACATGAAAAATCATCACCACATTCAGCACATTTCTTGTTCATTAGTTATCTGAAAGTATGCTTAACACTCTATTAGGAATATCTGGCAATCTACTTACCGCTAGTACTTTGTCATATCCTAAATATTTCAAATTACTTGCAATTGAGGTGGCACTAAATGTATCTCGTCCAACACCAATAGCAGTCATTTTGATGCCTAGTGATTTGTATGATTTGAGTATCATTTTTACTGCATTGGCATCTGCTGGTTCCCCATCTGATAATGTCAAAAAGATATCTGGTTTTTTAGAAGTTAATACTGGGAGCATTCTGTCATAAACTTCTGCAAGAGGTGTTCCGCCGTTAGCAGAAATCTGTGCTAATCTCTTTGCTGCAGAATTGTTCCACTTCATTGTTGATCTGATACGCTTGAAGAATGATCAAGTAAAATAACAATTCTTGATTTTATTGATTTTTTGACGTCATGAATGAATGGTTTATGAAATCCTTCGATGTATGTTTCCTCGTCAAATTCCTCTCCTGATACCACATGTTCTTCTTTCCATCCGGTTTTCCACTCTCTGAATCTATTTTTTAGATTACTGATTAAATCTTGATCATAAATTTTAGTCTCATCAACATTTGTTGCATTTGGAATCTGAATTCCAATGGTTTCAGGCATCAATCCCTTATTTTCATTCTTTTTTGTTTCTTCTTTCATCAGATTGAACTCTTTTGCAACTTCTTTACCTTCAATTGTTTTTTTTGGATCAATCTCTCCTAATTCTGATTCAAGATTTTTAGTAATTTTTTGTACAGCTTTTTCAAAATCTTGAGGCATTACCATCATTCCTGGCCCTTTTAATGGAACTGATAGTGGAATTGTGATTAATGGATCAATATCTAAAATTGTTAAAATTTTTGGAATGTGTTTTTCAATCCATTCTGTACCGTAGTTATTTTCTAGTGCTTCGTCAAGAATCTCTTTTGCAAAATCAGATGCTTTTACAACGCGTTCAAAATGGCTAGGCTGCATCTCACCTTTAACATCTCCAAACAAAAACTGTTGGTAAAATCCCTCTACAATCTTTGATTTTCCTAAGAGATTGTTTAAGAGTGGCCTGTAAATCCATTGCCATGAATAATTGAAAATCAATTCTTCATCCATTCCCTGCCAAACCTTTCGTCCAACCATTTCAATTCTTCTTCTTTCAATTGCATTAAGTAAAAATCCAAATGCATGATCATTTGATAGAATTTTTTCACAATTTCTAATTTTCATACTTTCATACCATGCTGCAGTTCTGAATTGTCTATATCGTGAAAATTCATCTCCGTTGTAATCTAGTACTGGTGTTAGAATGACTTTGTTTTCTTTCATTCTTGTTTCATTAACCTTATTTGATGACATTGTAACAATGATTTTGTCATTTTCAGACCATCGTCTGACTAAAAATGTGGCAATTTCAATTAATGTATCGTTTCGAAGTGCTACAGATGACATCAGCTTTCATACATTGATGCAATAATGTCATTAACTTTCTGCAGTTCTATATTTCCCCATTGTGCATACACATTTCCAAAAACTATTTCTGCTGCTTTTTTGGGAGAAACATTTCCACTAATCAATTTTGAATATGCTATAGTTTCTCTTAATGATGGTGAATAGTATAACTCCTCAACTGATGCAGCTTGTCTTAATGTATTTGCAAGTTTAATTCCTTGTGTTAGTGATTTCTCATCTACATCTGGGACATGTTTCTTAACAATCTCAAATTCTTGTTCTTCTGGTGGATAATCCATTCTTAGTCTTATTGGAAATCGACTCAATAGTTGTGGTGGTAATTCTTTTGTTCCAACGTGATTTAATGGGTTAATTGTTGCTATAACGAACCATGACTTACTTGCGGTAACCACTTCTCCATCTGATTCTTTAAGAACTACTTGTCGTCTGTCATCTAGTGCTTCGTCTAATCTTAGTAAAACATCTGCTTCTGCAGCATTTATCTCATCTAGATATAACATATTGCCTTCTTTCATGGATTTTATCAAGATGCCCTCATCAAATTGAATATTTCCTTCAGTTAGACTCTTTGAACCCACCAGATGACTTTCTCTAGTTCTTAAACTAAAGTTAATTGATTCTAGTTTAACTGATTTTTTCTTTGCAAATTCTCTGACAAGTGTAGTTTTTCCGGTTCCCTTTGGACCTATAACTAAAACGAATATTCCTTGTTCATATGCCTTTTCTAAAGTCTCGAATGTATTGCTCCAATCTAAATACTCTGGAAAATTCTCCTCAACTTCTGATTGACCTTGTTCTCCCATCAAAGTACAATTGTTGGCTTTTCTACTTTATTTAAGACTAGTTCTATGATGCGAATGATGCTATCTTTACGTATGATTCATCTAATGTTTTATGTAATTTTTTATTCCACTCGTCAAATCCTGATGGATCTTTTGGATAATTATGATAGTGTTCAACAAGCCATTGATTCTGACCTGATGTATATCTAAGACCATTTGCAACTGTCTTATTCATTGCACCTCTAATTATCATTCCAATTTTTCCAAGGCCTGAAAAGTCTGGATGTTCTCCTTTACTAATTGCTTCAACATCCAAGTTTCCCAAAAAGTGTTTCATTCCATAACTGATTTGTTCATTTGTCATTGTTTGAACTAATCTGCGGAATAATTCTAATCCTGCAGTTTTGTATCCATATTCTTTTATGAAATCTAAATTGTATTGCCATAAACTTGCTTCTGAAACATCATTTGCTTCTAATGCTTGTGCAACATTATTTCCTAGTATTGTTCCTGCAATAAGTGCTGGTCCAATTCCTCCTGCATCAATTGGCTTTGGCATCCATGCCGAGTCTCCAACCAACATATACCCTCCAGAAACCAAACAATCATTCTGTCTTCTTACTGAAACTTGATAAACTCCAGTATTATTGTGGATATCCTCAACATCTTCTGATAATTTTGGATTTTTAATTACTGTATTTCTTTCAAGGTATTCTTTCATTAATGATGCAACATTGTCAGATTTACCCAATCTTTTATTTCGTTGTTCTAGAATTGATTTTTCAACACCTAGTCCTATGTTGACTTTATTTTCTGCTTTTGGAAAGACCCAACCATATCCTCCAGGCGCAATATCTTGGTCTAAATGAATTATACAATAATCTGGATCAAATTCTGTCAGATCTTTCTCTCCAGGTTCAAAATACATGATATGTCGTCCTGTTGATTCTACATCTCTTCTGTCAATCTTTCTTTCAACTTTTGTAGAGTTTTTCAATTGATTTCTCAGCATTGATGTAATTCCTGTTGCATCTACTACTAATTTTGCAGTTTTCTTGTAAGGTTGCTTTGTTTTATAATCGACACCTTCTATTCCAACTACCTGTGTGCCATCATAAAGTAATCCTGATAGGTTAATCTCAAAATCAAATTCAACTCCCATTTTTTTTGCTCTAGCATTTTGAATCTCTGGAAGTTTTTGTCTATTTAGCATGTATCCATCTCCATCAAATGGAATGGCAGTTTCTTTATCTGGCGAAAATGCCATCACACCTTTTACATCGTGTTCTATTTCCGGCCTTGTCCATGGAATCTTAATTCGTTCTGTCATGTAATCTACTGCTTCTTTTGAACATGCATCGCCACATGTCCATCCAGGAGCTGATTTTCTTCCAGGCAAATGTTCTGGATTTCTATCTACTGAAAGAATTCTCAAATTTTGATTTGAATAATATGAAATTGCTTGAGCTGCAATTGTTCCTGTTAATCCACCGCCTGCAACAATTACATCATAATCTGTTTCCAATACCATTTGTCTGTATGATCATTATTTAAAACAATCAGAATAACATATTTGGGTCGGTTCGTCGCGGCGTCATCAGCGCTTGGCGCTCAGACTGGAGCGGCTTTTATTTCCTCATTCCCGCAGTTATTTGACGATAAATATTATTAAATGATCTATAACGATCACACTTGCATTAATTCTTGATAAATTTTCTTTGTATTGTTTTTAACATAAACTGGAGTACTGATGTTTATCTTAATTGCATCTTCTTTAGATATTACCAAATTTTTAGAGATTAATTTTTGCTTACTAATTCGTAAATTCAATCCTGATGATGTTACATACTCTTCTATATTTTCAAAAACTTGTTCAAAATCATCTTTTCTCATCTTTGAAAAGAATAATTTGATAAAATTTTGTGCATTCTTCTTTTTCAATTTAGATGATATCAATAATATTGGATTGTTAAAATGACCTGGAACTTGTTCAATCTGAAAATCTTTTTGGTCTACATCAAATACATTTTCTAAAGATTCTAAAACTTTATTTTCATTTTCTGTAGCATGAAGAATTAAATTAATTTTTACTTCTAATTGCATTTTTAAAACATCAGTTTAATCTGATTTTGTCTTTTTGCTTTTTGCTTCAAGTAAGACTGTTTGTGCAGATGCTGTTTTGATTAGTTTTACTTTCTCTAATCCGACATGTCTTAATTTTATGACCTTCTTTGCAGCAGCCATTATGTCTGAGTTTATCTTTCCATAACATGTTGCTTGAACAAATCCGTCGATATCCATAGTTGGAACTGTTTTTTCAATTACATCTTTCGCAATTAGGCGTAATTGACGTTGTCTTGATGTATTTAATTGTCTGTGGGTGAGGGCAAGCATTTTGATTCTAAAAATATAGTTGTCTTTAGTCTCGATATCAATTACAAAATTTACTTTTGATGAACCTCTTCGAATCAAACTTCTTAGGAACTCTTTTGAATATTCAAATCTCTTGAAAACTGTTTTAGCTTTGTTGTCTGTTACA